>ERZ827088.76-NODE-76-length-130748-cov-11.663716_pt1 | contig 130748 bp, 96 predicted proteins | sample MGYA00519922_ERZ827088 | MGnify/ENA primary metagenome ERZ827088 (study PRJEB31778, sample SAMEA3449254) | human gut metagenome | biome: human gut; feature: human-associated habitat; material: faeces | place: United Kingdom | collected 2010/2012 ... | reverse complement strand
GCCTGTAGCTAGCGTTCATCCTGAGCCAGGATCAAACTCTTCATTGTAAAAGTATTGTGACTGCGCGAATCTTACAATTAATAAATCAATTATAAAAAAAACGCGGCAGTATATTGCTCTGTTCAGGATACCGTAAATCTATTGACGTCATTCTAATACCTATTAATAAGTATTGACGGTTCTAAATTTTAATCTGTCATAACTTAATAAGACAGAATCGTACTACTTGTATTGTTTATCAATATTTCAAAGAACTATGGTTGCTTTGTTTTCAAAAGCGGGTGCAAAAGTAAGGGGTTTATTTTAAACCGCCAAATATTTCGGGAAGTTTTTTTTTCAGGCTGTGGGTTTTCTACTCTAAGACTCTCTTGCGAAAGGGAAAGAAAGAACCGACACACCAAACCGACTTTTTTTTGCGAACCGGACTGCAAAGATAACGAATTTATTGTTTTACTTCCAAAACTTTCAGGGAGTTTTTTTGTTTAAACCGTTAACTTGGAGAATGCGCTTTCAATATGTCAAAGAAACAGGCTCAGGCTCTTCAGCTAAGCGGATGCAAAAGTAGGCCTTTTTACGATACAAGCAAAAGATTTCAATGTTTATTTTTGAATAAAATGAAAATAAATATGTAAGGGGCTGATTATGAAACATGTTGTAGAACATAAAAACAACAGAGGGGAAAGGAAGGGGAAAAGGGGTACACATTATAATACATACGCGCGTGTGGAAAGGGAAAAATGAAGTGAAAAAGGGGATGGAGAAGAAAGAAACGGATTGAAAGGAAGGGAAGGTTTGTGGAAAAGAATCCGTTGCCGCATGGAGAAGCATTTATCATTACACAAGGAGAAAGGGAAAGGAAGGGAGGAAAGAGGGGGATGTAACGGATTAGAAACAAGGGAAAGGAGACTCTACGGGAAAAGGACGGAAACCCGTAGAGGAAGTAAGGGAGACTCGTAGAGGAACGGGGAGATTCTCTACGGGAAAAAAGAAGAAAAGACAAGAGGTTGGTAAACAGCACATTAAGAAAGAAGACGGATGTATCTATTTTTCAATAGAGAAAAGGAGCCTTTCAGGATGGAGAAAGGAAGAAGCCTTGTGACAAATATTGACAGGAAGGGGAAATGGAGGCCGGATACAGGAGGGGATAAAAAAAAAGAAATTAACGATGTTAAAAAGAGGATGCTCACTATTTGGTGGCTACTGCCTACTATTTTGTGGGAACAGAAAAAACACAGATTAAAAAGAAAAAATGGAATGAGGAAAAAAACAGGAATCAAGTATAAAACTTGAATACTGAAGTTTGATATTTACACAAAAAAGTGGACAAGGCAAAAGAGTGGACAAGGCAAAAAATGAAGTGCACCCCAAAAGTTAGACATAAAACTTTTGGGGCACACTTCAAATAGTGAACAGTACCCCTTTTTTCCAATCACGAAGAAGCAAACAAGGTGTTTCGATATATTGCTTCACAGACTCACCCACACTTCGTTAATTGAAGTAGTACAAAAATATGGCAATACCCTCGAGTGCTTTCTTGGGTTGATCCTTAATTTCAATAGCAAATTTAATCTCGGCTTTAGCCACACCACGGAGATTAGTCAATGAATGAAGACTTGCAACCAAACGAACACTCTGCCCAGCCAATACCGCTTGTCCAAACTTCATCTTATCCATCCCATAATTAATCATCATTTTCAGATTATTCACCTCGATAATCTGGCTCCACAAATATGGGAGAAGAGATAAAGTAAGATAACCATGCGCAATAGTACTGTGATAAGGACTGTCCGTCTTAGCACGTTCTGTATCTACATGAATCCATTGATGGTCCAGCGTTGCATCTGCAAAAAGACTAATACGGTCCTGAGGGACTTCCAAATAATCAGAAACTCCAATCTGCTGACCTACCAGTTTCTCAAAATCCGCATACGAATTAATAATCACTTTATTCATAATCTTAATCTATTAAAAGTATAAAACCGGTACAAAGATACATTTTTTTCAGGATTTAGATGACAGATGTTTCGTATGCACTGGTCAACATCTCATAATCGGCATCGGTATACTCTGCTTTTTCGCTCACTTTCTGTACTTTGCTGATAAAAATTTCAACCTGATCCAGAAAAGCCTGATAAGATTTCATCGCACTCTCATCTCCGGTAATAGCCGGAAGTTTCTTAGCAGCCTCTAACTGATCTTTCAATTCAATTAATTTATAATCGATACGAGCACCTTCAAAAACCGGCCTACGAGCATACAAATTGATTATACTCTGCATTGTAGAAGACATTTTACGAACTGCCATTATCTGATCTTTCAACGGATTATCTGCCAGAACCACCTGCTCTGCCTGTTCGGTGAAAGGGCTCAAAATATCAAAAACATTCTGTTTGTATTCAGCCATCTCCTTACTTAACTGATAGTTAACATCCAAAAGTTTATCGGCTTTAGAATAGTCTTTTGCTTTCAGATAAGACAGATACCTGTCAAAATTTGCATAAAACTTCGTCCGCGCATTGAACAGCCCGACATAACTTTGTTTCAAATTCTGCCGGGTCGCCTCATTAAAGCAACTGCCCGGATTCATCAAGGCGAGAGTATCTTTTTCCGAAACAGCAGGCGGAGCAATGGCGAGCACTGTGGGCACCTTACCCTTTTGTTCCATATATCCCAAAACTGCATTCACATCTTTTTCTTTCACCATATTGCTCAAAACATTGAGCGAAGTATTATAATACTGAATTACCTCAGCCGCATTTTCAACATCTGCCGTCGTGGCAGAAACAGACTTACTCTTACTACCTCCAGAACAGGAAGCAAACAAAAAAGCACTTATCAGCGCTGCAAAACACAATAGATTCTTTCTCATATTCTTTTTTTAATAAATTTGTAAATAGGCAGCCAAAAGCAGACCGACATCGCACTAATAACAATATAAATTGCTTTTTGCTTTCCATTTCTTTAATAAATCAGAAAATAATCATGATATTCCGACAAATAATCAATAGCCGCCATAGGGACTTCTCACTTTAAAACTGTCTTTATAAACAAAACATTTAATTCATAAACAGAAAACAGAAATATATGAAAAAAATTAAGTTTCTCCCCTATCGCCTCCAAGCGCTTTACAAAGTATCTTTCATTATCTTGTTTTTCTCGCTGGTTGGCCGCCCCACGTATGCAGAATCTTCCGACGGAAAGATCAATGATAAATCCATCCAAAACCAAACCACATCCGGTCATAGTATTGAGCTAAACGGCATTGGATTGGCATATAGCTACGAATATGCTTTCTCTCCTCGCGGAACAGTACTTTTCAGTGCAGGAAGTTCGTATACCTACGGGTGGATGTTAGGTCTGGACGTAAACTCACTCAACGAAATCTACATCACAACCAAAGACTACCATCTGATAAGCGGAAATATATCTGTCGAACCGCGTTTCTATTATAACCTGCAAAAAAGACACCGGAAAAACAAACGTACTTTTGGAAACTCCGGAGGATACCTATCCGTAAACTTGGGATATTCTTTTCCAATAGCAATCACAAGTGGCTGGGAAGCTGCACATATATATAATGTCACTCCGTACTGGGGATTCCGCCGGGTGTGGAAACATTTTCTATTCGACCTGGCAGGAGGAGTCGGCTACTTCGGGTCATCCAATGGGTATTCGGGAATATACCCGACATTCAGAATCGGGTTAGGATATAGATTCTGATAAACAAAAAATGGCTACGCATCACGCGCAACCAATCCTTGTTAACCTTAAATCTAATACTTATGAAAAAAACACAGTACAAAGATACTGCCTTTTCCATCATTAGCAAATTTAAGAGCCCATACAAGCTATATTATAACATGGTTTAATGCTGCAACCTTTCTATTAACATTTTGCATTCCAAAAGTTAACATTTAACATAATCATTCACATTTCATATTGAAAGCCCAGTGAACGCCCCATACTACTTTTTGCAGAAAAGCGAGCAAATGGCAGAATTAATAAATTCTTTTTAGTAATTGAGGAAGTTCATTAAAATCCTTAAACCAAATTACATTCAGTCCTAAGTCGTTCATCATATTTTTTAGAATAGTAAGATTTTCCATATCTCTATTACTATCATTAGAAAAATTGCCTCTACGAAGAAAAACATAGTGATTTTTTCCACCGTCTCCTTTACTTTGCGAAATTTCCAACAATCTTCGCAGGTTCGGATCGCTCATGGAAAATCCTATAAAAAAGCACGTTGTCCTGTCCAACGCATGTAACTGCTCAATATTCGACCAATGAAATGCTTCTTTGTAAATATTATGATAATCTTCTTCGGACAAAACAGGAGTAGAATATATTCCGCTTTTTGCATCCATCGTGACTATACCGTGCACATGATATACAGGAAGTTCTCCATACAAAGCCCTATTACCCCCAAAAACAGAAAAATTAGGAACACCTTTTTTTGATAATTCTATTTCTATCAAGTCATCATAATTATAAGTTACAACACTTTCTACTTTGTTACTCACCACCATATTAGTTATCTCATTAATCAACTGTGATTGATTGACCTTCTTATACAAAATAGAATGAATCATGTTATCAAACTCTTTATCAGATGTGGAAACTCCCAACCCTGTTCTGATATACCGTGCAGTTATTATAGATGAACCTGCACACACTTTTTCGACACGTTTATAATCACCTCTGCCTATATTGTGTTTCCGCCTTTTGTATTTATGCAACATCTTTTTCAACAATTCATCCCATGTCGGAAGGCCGGCATCAATGCTGACTCCCGCTCCAAGAAACAATGTATTCTTTCCAATGGAAAACTTATCACGAGCTTTTGTTATCAGATTATCACGTTCATCTTCCCATTCTTCATGGAACTCTTCAACCGTATCAGCGTTGGTATCAGATGAACAAAGTATCTCATTTAAAGATATAATTCTAAAATCTTTGTTGTCATATTTTGCAATAAATTCATCTGGAACATGGCTATTGATATAAACGATACAAAAAGCAGAAACACCCCAATCCGTTTTATTCGTCTTATACATTTCCAGATATCGATGTATCGTGTCAAACAGTAAAGTACCTTTGATTTCCACAATTGTTTTTGGAGGCATTTTCAGTCTTTTACATCCATGAGGGAGTACAATGTCAGCGTAATAGCCTCTGGTTCCCCCAGCAAACATAAATTTCTCCCGTTCTATCGTTTCATCAGAACCGATTAAACTGCTAAATGCTTTATAGACTTCTATTTCTGCAAAACTTCCAAATTCAAGTTTCTTGTATGCAGGTTTCATCTTCGGTGTTGCTTTTATGATGTTGTATATGGTGCGAATATATAAATATTTATTTTAATACAAAAAATGGAAATCATATTAAAGAGAAATTAAAGCAGTAATCTTTTCCATTTCCATATTGTTTTGAATGTAACAATACCCAAAAACATTCCATATGAACAGATTTGAAAATAAAGTAGCTGTTATTACCGGTGCTGCCGGTGGTATAGGCGAAGCAACCACCCGTCGTATCGTCTCCGAAGGCGGTAAAGTTGTTATTGCAGATTACTCAAAAGAAAGGGCAGACAAACTTGCTGCCGAACTGACTCTTTCAGGAGCAGATGTACGTTCCGTTTATTTCTCAGCCACGGAATTACAAAGTTGTAAAGAGCTGATTGCTTTTGCTATAAAAGAATACGGGCAGATCGATATTCTGATAAACAATGTCGGTGGAACCGACCCGAAACGAGATACAAGCATCGAAAAGCTGGACATAGACTATTTTGATGAAGCCTTTCATTTAAACCTTTCCTGTACCATGTATCTCTCACAGTTAGTCATTCCCGTAATGAAAACACATGGCGGTGGTAACATTGTCAATGTGGCTTCCATCAGCGGTATTACAGCCGATTCAAACGGTACGCTTTACGGTGCCAGCAAAGCAGGAGTCATCAATCTTACCAAATATATTGCAACCCAGACAGGCAAGAAAAATATCCGTTGCAATGCTGTAGCCCCGGGATTGGTTCTCACACCTGCCGCTTTAAACAATTTGAATGAAGATGTACGGAACATTTTCCTCAGCCAATGTGCAACTCCCTATTTAGGAGAACCGCAGGACATCGCTGCAACCATTGCCTTTCTTGCTTCAGATGATGCACGTTACATCACCGGCCAGACAATTATAGCAGACGGCGGATTGACAATACACAATCCGACAGCAGAACCTGTATAATCTCAACTTTAAGAATAATAACCTTTTTCTATAAAGTTTCTTCAGCCAACAAATACCGGCATTGTAAGGTTTTTAAACATAAATATGATTTACGACTGGTATAATCAGTCAATAGAAGCCTGCCATTGAAAAGATGGCATTTCAGACGTCCGGACCTTATGCTTTCACAGTTCGGATTGCACAAAAAGCAAACTTTCGTGCAAAAAAGATTCGCTTTATTCAATAATTTTCTATATTTGCGCCCGAATTGGTTTGAAATCCGTGGTCAACGGAGGAAGATTAAAAGGGAATCGGGTGTAACTCCCGGACAGTCCCGCTGCTGTGAAGCTCTGTGAAACATCTTACAAATTAACCGGATTCGTGCCACTGATGGAGGTGAAAAATCCATCGGGAAGGCTTGTAAGATGAGAGTCAGTCAGAAGACCTGCCATTCGGATATATATTTTCCTGTCTCGTGGGTTAGAAAGGAAAGTATCGCTGTTAAGCCCCAAATCGTAAAAATACTGTGTTTCATCGGGTGGAGTGTATCCGCAGGGTGGAAAAGCACTAATATATGCATTTAATTGAGAAATGAATATGATAAAAAGAATCTTAGTTGCCAATCGCGGAGAAATTGCCGTGAGGGTAATGCGCTCCTGCCGGGAGATGGAAATAACGAGTATCGCTGTTTTCTCAGAGGCAGACCGCACCGCAAAGCATGTGCTCTATGCCGATGAAGCTTACTGCATCGGCTCGGCCGCATCCAAAGAGAGTTATCTGAATATAGAAAAAATCATCGAAGTGGCCAAATCATGCCATGCAGACGCGATCCATCCCGGATACGGTTTCCTGTCCGAGAATGCAACATTTGCCCGTCGCTGCCGCGAAGAAGGCATTATTTTCATCGGTCCGGAACCGGAAACCATGGAAGCAATGGGAGACAAAATATCCGCCCGTATCAAAATGACAGAAGCGGGTGTACCGGTAGTTCCGGGAACACAGGAGAACTTGAAAAGCGTGGAAGAAGCCGTAGAATTGTGTAACAAGATCGGTTATCCGGTCATGCTGAAAGCATCGATGGGTGGCGGTGGCAAAGGCATGCGACTCATTCATAACGCCGGCGAAGTGGAAGAAGCTTATACCACGGCAAAGAGCGAATCGCTTTCTTCATTCGGAGACGATACGGTATATCTGGAGAAATTCGTAGAAGAACCGCATCATATCGAGTTCCAAATATTGGGCGACAAACATGGCAATGTAATTCACCTCTGCGAACGCGAATGTTCGGTTCAGCGCCGCAATCAGAAAATAGTAGAAGAGAGCCCTTCGGTGTTCATTACTCCGGAGCTCCGTAAGGATATGGGTGAAAAAGCAGTAGCTGCCGCCAAAGCCGTAAACTACATCGGTGCGGGCACTATTGAATTCCTTGTCGATAAACATCGCAATTATTATTTCCTGGAAATGAATACCCGCCTGCAGGTGGAGCACCCGATTACCGAAGAAGTAATCGGTGTGGACCTCGTAAAAGAGCAGATTAAAGTGGCCGACGGACAGGTGATGCAATTAAAACAAGAGGATATCAGACAGCGCGGACATGCCATCGAATGCCGTATCTGTGCAGAAGACACGGAAATGAATTTCATGCCCAGTCCGGGTGTTATCAAGCAAATTACCGAGCCGAACGGCATCGGCGTACGTATCGACAGTTACGTATACGAAGGCTATGAGATTCCGATATATTACGACCCGATGATCGGTAAACTGATTGTATGGGCTACGACACGCGAATATGCCATCGAACGTATGCGCCGTGTGCTTCACGAATATAAACTGACCGGCGTAAAAAACAACATCAGCTACCTGCGTGCCATCATGGATACCCCGGATTTTGTAGAAGGAAACTACGACACGGGATTCATTGCAAAAAACGGAGAATTGCTGCAACAAAGCATCACCCGCACCAGCGAACGCGCCGAAAACATTGCCATGATTGCCGCATACATGGACTATCTGATGAACCTTGAAGAGAACAACAGTGGACTGGCAGCCGACAACCGTCCGATCAGCAAGTGGAAAGAGTTCGGATTGCATAAAGGGGTGCTCAGAATATAAATAACATCAATTATGGAAATTCATATAGGAAACCGCGTGGCCGAAATAGAACTGGTCAGCAAACAAGATAACAAGGTGGTACTCACCATTGACGGAAAAACGTTTGAAGCCGATGTCGTCATGGCGGAAAACGGAACCTGCAACATTCTTATGGACGGCCACAGTGCCAATGCCCAACTGATTCGCAGCGATAACGGAAAAAGCTACAAAGTGAATACACACTACAGCAGCTTCAACATCGACATCGTAGACAGCCAGGCCAAATACCTGCGCATGCGTAAAAAAGGGGAAGAGGAACAAAATGACCGCATCACCTCGCCAATGCCGGGAAAGGTGGTAAAAATCCCTGTTACTGCAGGACAAAAAATGAAAGCCGGCGAAACAGCCATCGTCATCGAAGCCATGAAAATGCAGAGCAATTACAAAGTGACTTCAGATTGCCGCATTAAAGAAATTCTGGTACAAGAAGGTGACAACATCACCGGTGACCAGACATTGATAACCCTTGAAACAATAGAATAATGGAGGAAATGAATAAAGCATATGCCACGTTCGAAGAGCGTGACCGTATGGCTTCCCTCGGTGGAGGCATCGACAAGATAGAGAAACAGCATGAAAGCGGGAAAATGACCGCCCGTGAACGGATCGACATGCTGCTGGACAAAGGCACGTTTGTGGAACTGGACAAACTGATGGTGCACCGTTGTACCAACTATGGCATGGACAAGAATAAGATTCCGGGAGACGGAGTTATTTCGGGCTACGGAAAGATAGACGGACGCCAGGTATTCGTATATGCATACGATTTCACCGTATACGGCGGTTCTCTGTCGGCATCCAACGCAAGAAAAATCGTAAAGGTGCAACAGTTGGCTCTCAAGAACGGTGCACCGATCATTGCCTTGAATGATTCGGGAGGCGCACGTATTCAGGAAGGCATCGAGAGTCTTTCAGGCTATGCCGATATATTCTACCAGAATACGATCGCAAGTGGAGTAATTCCGCAAATCTCCGCCATTCTCGGCCCTTGTGCAGGAGGTGCCTGCTACTCTCCGGCACTGACGGACTTCATCTTTATGGTAAAAGAGAAAAGTCATATGTTCGTTACCGGACCGGATGTAGTGAAAACCGTTATCCATGAAGAAGTAAGCAAGGAAGAATTGGGCGGTGCCATGACGCATAGCAGCAAAAGCGGTGTGACCCACTTCATGGCCAATAGCGAAGAAGAACTGCTGATGTCCATCCGCGAATTGCTCTCTTTCCTGCCACAAAACAATATGGACGAGACACGCAAGCAACCTTGTACAGATGAAATCAATCGTGAAGACGAGTCTCTGAATACCATCGTCCCTACAGATCCGAATGTTCCCTATGACATGAAAGAGATCATCGAACGCGTGGTAGACAATGGATATTTCTTTGAAGTAATGCCCTACTTTGCCAAAAATATCATTATCGGATTCGCCCGTCTGGGTGGACGTTCGGTAGGCATTGTTGCCAATCAGCCGGCTTATCTGGCGGGAGTGCTCGATATCGATGCCAGCGACAAGGCAAGCCGTTTTATCCGTTTCTGCGATTGTTTCAACATACCGTTGATAACATTTGAAGACGTTCCGGGCTTCCTGCCGGGATATACTCAAGAGAACAACGGCATTATCCGTCACGGAGCAAAAATCGTATATGCATTTGCAGAAGCCACTGTGCCCAAAATCACAGTAATCACCCGCAAAGCTTATGGCGGCGCTTATATCGTAATGAACTCCAAACAGACCGGAGCTGATGTAAATTTTGCCTATCCCAATGCAGAAATTGCCGTAATGGGAGCCGAAGGTGCTGTAAACATCCTGTTCCGCAAAGCAGATGCAGAAACCAAAGCCAAAGAACTGGAAGCATACAAAGAGAAATTTGCCACTCCGTATCAAGCCGCCGAACTTGGTTTTATCGATGAAATCATCTTGCCGAAACAGACCCGTAAGCGCCTGATCCAAGCATTAGACATGACGGAAAACAAGATGCAGACCAATCCGCCGAAAAAGCACGGCAATATGCCGCTTTGAGTATAAAAAATGAAAGAATGAATAATTAAAGAATGAAAACGAAGCTATAATTGTTAATGTGTAAAACGTAGGAAATATATCCAATATCTTTTCTACACAACCAATTGACAGATTATTCTTTAATTTTTCATTCTTTAATTATTCATTTCTTCATTCTTTCATTAGCATATCGGCACACTATTCAAAGTCAGCATCTCTGCAAAATTCCGAAGATGCTGCTCATTCGTACCACAACATCCGCCACATATCTTCAACGGGAAATCCCATAACAGGGTCATCAATCTGTCAGACAGTTCATCGGGAGAAGAAGAAAGTAAATCGGTACGGCCATTCAATTCTTCGGGACTCAACGCGGAAGCATTGGCCTGGATACCCCGAAAGCGTTCGCGAACTAAAAAAGTATCATTCCTCGGATGTGATAATGCCTGATGCAAAACATCGGGATGTACACAGTTTGCCATATAGCACAAAGGACGGGTGGTCGTCTCTTTATCTACGGTATCGATGGCATCATGAATAAAAGTGCCATCCATCAGCCGTCCGTCGCGCCGAACCATAAAGCTGATAATATAAGGCAAACCGGTTGCCGCCATTGCATTGGCCATGCCGATCGTTTCGGTAAGCTGGGGCATAATACCTGCAAACAGAAAATCGACTCCCGCTTCAGCCATTGCACGAACCGTAGGAAAATGAAACTGCATCGCCTCTTCTACGGAAAAATGATAGCGACCATCATAAGCATCACCGCGACAACCTGCCAGACCACCGATATAAACAGGTGAAAGGGCCGATGCGCGCAGTTGCAAAAGAAAACGGACATTATCGGGAATGACACTCCGATTCCGATAAGCAGAAACAGCAATATTTTCGACATTTGCCCTGCGGGTGGGTGTCATCAGCATCAGAGGCAAATCGTGACTGGCGGCAATATCGATGTATTGCTTGTAAAGACCTGCCAGCGTATCACGATGAGCATCGTCATAAATCAAAGCGGCATGAACAAGATGTTCGTCCAAAGGGATATGAAATTCATGGCGTAAACGCTCTACAATAGCTCCTTCAGTAAGGATGTAAGGGAAAGTCCGATACGCATCGACAAAAGAGAGTTGATTCATGTAAGGTGAGTTTTTAGGTTCTTACTTTGCATTTCCGGACAAATATAGAACTTATTCTCACAGTACGGTTATCCGTTCTTGTTATATTCACATCCCTTTATAATCTTTCAGAAAGCCCTCCATCAGCCAATTCGCAAGTGCCTGTCGGTTAGAAGGTATCACCAGTCTTTTTTGATCGAGTGAATTTTGAATATTTCCCAGTTCCACAAACACAGATACAGGGATAGCACGTGTCAATACATACAGATTCCGTCCGCTCACCGTACCCGTAAAACCACGATTGGGCTGGTGCTTGCCATACTTTGACTCAAAAGTGTCTTTCATCCTGTTTGCCAGTTTCTTACTTTCCGCCCTGCGGTTGGAATGATAAAAAAACACATCGGTCTGCTTGCCCTTGCTGCGACTATCGACATGGATAAAAATGGCACGGCAATATTTATACTTTTTCCGGTCATTACGATACAGAGCATTGATCTTATCACAACGTTGCTGAAGACGCTGTACCTGATTCAAGGGAATGGGAGCACCCATACAGGTTTCGCGCTTACTGTTTGACAGATAGGCAGCATCACGAATCCCATCCTTTGCATCCTGAATGATGATATGTACTTCCGCCCCTTCCTGCATCAGGTTACGTGCCAATCTCAAAGCAATATCATAGGCATATTCATCTTCATGCAGTTCGTGCTTTCCCACTCTTCCGATAGCTCCGGGATCGGGGCCGCCATGCCCACTGACTACATAAAAGCACGCCCCTGCCAGCCGGTTGGAAGTCACCTTCACATTTGCCAGAAGTTTTCCAAAAAGCGGCTCATTTCTTTCCGTCTTCCGGGGCGGTTGTTTTTTTCCTGTATTTTCTTTCTTGGCAGCGCTTCCGGCAGTCGTTACAGAAGCCGGAACCTTTTTTTTCACAGGAGGAATCAAATAAGTCACTCCCAACTTTAATGTCTGCCCCTTTCCTAATTTAGCCTCATTCAATTTGATAAAATCGTCATAATACTTCTTCGGTGCACGATTGTGCCGCAACAGGAAAGTAGAAATACCTTCACCGGGTTTCGGAGTCGCCTTCTGCTGCCCCCACAAAGCAGATACAGAAAACAAAAAGCAGAAAAACAGAAGAATACAATATTTATTCATAATAAAATAATGTGCCAATTAAATAATGTGCCAATGTGCTAATGTACCAATTGAAAGAATGAAATAATAGACAATGAATCAATGTACTAATAGGCAAATGCACAAATTAAAGAATATACCAATGCACCAATCAGCTGCGCCAAATGATCCATATATTCCGTTTCATTGCTATATTATTCAATTGTCCCCATTCTTAATTGGCACATTGGCATATTAGCACATTGGTACATTATTATATATTTCACTCGCAAAGATAATGTTTTAAACCAATTATTTTCTCTACTTTTGCATCGATATAACTTTTTAAAGAAATAAAACTGTAACTACAATAACAATTATGGCAAAACAATTCAAGCCCGAAACCCTGTGTGTACAAGCAGGATGGACTCCTAAAAAGGGTGAGCCCCGTGTGCTGCCCATTTATCAGAGTACTACTTTCAAATATGAAACCAGCGAGCAGATGGCCCGTCTTTTCGACCTTGAAGACAGTGGATATTTCTATACCCGTTTGCAAAACCCCACCAACGATGCAGTGGCTGCCAAGATAGCCGCTCTTGAAGGAGGTGTAGGAGCAATGTTGACATCCAGTGGCCAGGCAGCCAATTTCTATGCCATATTCAATATCTGTCAGGCAGGCGATCACTTCGTGTGTTCTTCAGCCATCTATGGCGGCACATTCAACCTCTTCGGTGTAACGCTGAAAAAGCTCGGTATCGATGTTACCTTTATCAGTCCTGATGCCAGCGAAGAAGAGATTTCGGCTGCTTTCCGCCCGAACACGAAAGCCCTGTTCGGCGAAACCATCTCGAATCCCTCTCTTGAAGTGCTCGACATTGAAAAGTTTGCCCGCATAGCTCACAATCACGGTGTACCTCTGATCGTAGACAATACTTTCCCCACTCCGATCAACTGCCGTCCTTTTGAATGGGGAGCAGACATCGTGGTACATTCCACCACCAAATACATGGACGGACATGCCACGAGTGTAGGCGGCTGTATTGTCGATAGCGGCAATTTCGATTGGGATGCCCATGCCGATAAATTCTCCGGATTGTGTACTCCGGACGAATCTTATCATGGACTGACCTATACCAAGGCATTCGGTAAAATGGCCTATATCACCAAAGCAACTGCCCAACTGATGCGTGACCTCGGCAGTATACAAAGCCCGCAAAATGCTTTCCTGCTCAATTTAGGATTGGAGACACTTCACCTTCGCATGCCTCAACATTGCCGTAATGCACAGAAAGTGGCCGAATACCTGTCGAATGACGACCGGGTGGCATGGGTAAACTATTGCGGCCTTCCGGGTAATAAATATTATGAACTGGCTCAGAAATACCTTCCGAACGGTTCCTGCGGTGTCATCTCCTTCGGTCTGAAAGGCGGACGCGACGTATCTATTAAATTCATGGATTCGCTGAAATTAGCTGCCATCGTTACGCATGTAGCCGATGCACGTACCTGTGTACTGCATCCTGCCAGCCATACTCACCGGCAATTGACAGACGAGCAACTGATGGAAGCCGGAGTTCGCCCCGACCTCATCCGTTTCAGTGTAGGCATCGAGAATGCTGAAGATATCATTGCCGATATAGAGCAGGCGCTGAACGCATAAGTATTTCACGGAAAAAGACGGGATAAGTAAAAATTAAGAGATGAACCGGTAGTGTTTGTGGTTCATCTCTTAATTATATTTATCCTACTGCTGATTCTGTTCTTTTATCAAGGTATGTCAATTGCTCCAAAAGAGAAATCAAGTATAGCCCCTTTTTCCATGTCAAAGTCGGAGCCTGCTCGTAACTTGATTAAACCATTGTTCTTGACGATGACCGTGCCGCCTTTTTGCACGACAAGCCTTGCATTCAAAATACTTCCACCATCTACTTCAAGCACAGCACCGGAACGGACGATCACAGAAAAAGTTTTATTCAGCACCATCGTTTTACCGGCAGGAATAAGTAATCGCCCCGACTGCAACACTACATTTCCGCAGGGTGATTCCCCGTCCCATACTTCATTGGAATTTATCAGTGTCGGCTGGCAAACAGTCGGGAAATATTCATTCGTATTCTGTGGATTTCCACGCTTAACACCCCACTCTATGGCCGTAGGAACACCATCGGTTTTCCAGACATACAATTCATGTTCATTACCGGCTATTAACTCGCTTTTACCATCATTATCAATATCTGCCACGCAAGGAGTATCTAAAAATTTCTCATCCGATATTATCGGAAATCCGATTATATCACTACCGTCATTATGTAAAGCATAAATATAATTGTTGCAGCAGAATACAATATCAGGTACAGCATCTCCATCCACATCGGCCAAAATTGGAGTATTCATATTAGACGCATAATTTTCTTGTGGAAATAAGCCTTTAATCGATTTGCTAAAAATAAACTTCCCTGTATGTGTCCATGCTTTTACCGTTTCATGCCCCAATATAACCACCTCCAAATGCCCGTCATTGTTTATATCACCCACTGATAAAGTATGATCTAAAGTAGATCCAACAGCATTGACTGTATACGGAATTGTCTGACTTCCATCCCACCCTGCAACTGTTTTATCCCCATCCAAACTAATAGCAAATACCTTACTTTCTGCCATTTGCCGTTGAGAAAACAATATCTCCTTTTTACCATCTTCATTTAAATCGCACACCACCGGAGCAGAAGCTAATCTGGGAATTCCTGCTCCCCAAAACGGATTCGTCGTAAAAGGAGTTCCATCCTGCCGCCAAATATAAATTCCTAAAGAATCATACGAAGCTATTATTTCCATCTGACCGTCACCATCAAGATCGGCTACTGTTAAAGCTGAACGATTATGGTCTTTTCCATTCGTAACATGAACGTTAGGATTCAAACGTCTCACTTCATTTCCGTCATGATCCAGAATAAAGATATCAGAAGTTTGATGCGATTTTACAATAACCTCCATTGTACCATCGGCACTACCATCCAAATTGGCAATGACCGGACTTTGAAACATTGAATAAGGAATTCGCTTTTCCCACAACAAATCAGGTTTATGGTCCCCATCCCTATCAAACGGAGAATAACAATAGACTGCTCTTTTTTCCTGATATTTTTTATCATCTTCCCAAGTAGATGCTACTATATTTTGTTCCCCATTTCCGGACAAATCTCCAAAAGCCACTTGCCCTGTCAACATTGTTGGTGTTTTCACAAAGCCACTTACCGTGGTCACATTTCCATCGATATCATATAACTCTTCGCCCGAAGGACGAAATCCCATTATGTAACTTGTATGAGTATCATACCGATCTTCATAGATCCAGAATATCTCTTGTTTGCCGTCATTATCCACATCTGCAATATTTGGACAAGATACAGATGAATAAACACCGGTAGCTAATCTTTTGGGGAATGGACTAACAACCGGATAAGAAGTCCATGTCCGGTAAGCCGCACTCCATTCACTTTCATTTCCGTTTGTTGAAATTGCTGCAACCTTATAATAATACAATGTTCGTTCGGCAAGGCTATCATCTAAATAATATGCAGCCTTCAATGGAAATCTATTCAATCTCCGATAAATGCCATTTTCTCCATTGTCACTACGGTATATATTATATCCGGCCACCTCCTTGACAGGTGTCCAATACACATTGATAGAAGAAGCATAAGGCTGAAAATCAAGAGTCGATGTTTTAATCACAGAGGGTCTTGACAATGGATTTACAGGAAAGTTCCAAGTCCTTTCATACTCATTACTTACTTGTAATGTGAAACTCAATATCCCCGCATAACTGCTTGATGTCTGGAACTGAAAAGCAATTGTATTTGTTTTAGTCTCAGAAAAGGCAATAGAAGGATACACAATTGGCGTAGATGAACATGACACCTGCGAATTATTCGAAATAAGTACAGCTTTCAGTCCTGTAGCTTCGGCCTGTCCTACATTCATTAAATCAATATTCATCTTCACAGTTTCACCCGCTTCTACTGTAGTGTTTCCATTACTCGTCCAAGTAATCTTTTGATTCCCTATTTCTATTTCGGGGGCAAAGATATCCACTTGAAAATGTTCACTTATAGAACTTGACCCATTTTTTACGGTAAGGACAAACCCAATAGGATCCATTCCGTTTATATGATGTTCCTGACAATCTTTATCAATAGTAAATACAAACTTTCCATCTGATGTTCGGCTACCTCCTGCACTGATTTTACCAAATGAAGCTAGATTTTTAAGCAGGTTGATTTCCGGAGAGCTACATATCAATTCTCCAGTCACAATATCAGAAGCAACACTTCCCTCATTTTTTAGTGCAACAGAGAGTTCAATAGTTTCTCCCGCATCCAGTTGCTTGTCACTATTCCCATTACTATCTCCCTGTTTATCATCCTCAAACACTAAATCTGAAATATGAAGAACCGCTTTCGAACTTACACCAACCGGAATTGTTGTTTCAAAAGGACGGAAATTATGAGCAGTAACGGTTACCTCTAACATTCCTGTGGTTTTAGGAGTAACAACAAATGTTTGAGTCCCATTTTGCATTGTTTGAACAGTATATACTTCATCCTTTTTTTGCAGACAAACCGTAGCAGCTTGTGAACTGGGTAAATTACTAATTGTTACCGTTATAGTGTTTTTTTCATTTCTTATTGAATTTGGAGTTATACTTACATTCAAATTCTGAGGTATCGCAGTCCAGACTTGCATTTCCGGATCACCAAATAGATGCAAAGAGCAGTTTGCTGCAGAAACGGGCGTCTTCCCTACAGTATTTGCTTTTATATGTAAATATGATAAATCGAATCTATCCGTTAGAGCTGAAGTTTTCTTATACAATTCATTACAAAAACGTTGAAATTGCGCATATTCATAAGCCCATCCAACATCCGTATTACCAATAAAAGCAACAGCACCACCATTTGGATTATTCAGAAAATGTTCTGCGATGCAGTCTTTCGTTATATCTGCGGGGGTACATCCGCCAGATATAACTATTTGATTATAATTTCCATTCGACAATCTATCAACATCAAATTTATTTATCGATTGATTTTTCATTAGAGATGATGTTCCCATACCATTCGGTGAAGAATGATCCATATGGTAAACGATGTGAAAATGACCATAATTAGAGTTTCCACCATTATTTAAAGCATCCAAAAAACTTGCAGAAGTTAACTCTTCATTTCCTTGAAAACGACAAATACCACCTGGAATAGGGTCTGACAAATGTTTTTTTTCATCACATTCCACAAAATGCCAAGAACCACGTATATCTCTATACATACAACGAAGTGCATCAACTCCTAAATAGTCATCATATATGAACCACGATTTCGCAAAATCATTCCCATTATTTTTATATTCATGATAATTAATTACCAGTGTATCCTTCCCTTCATCATACAACAAATATGTATTACAACTTCCAGAAGCAATGAACGCATCTGCGACCAATGTATTATTATAGTATCGAGTATCTTCTACTCCTATACATCTTTCGTAATTAATGACTTTATTAACAAAGACTTCCGCTTCCGTTTGATTTTCCACAGGTGCTCTTCCTAATTTAAATGCCAAACTAAAAGCATTAATACCAAAACGATCCACAAACATACCATCACCCTTAATGCTCCAATCTCCATTTCCGGCACAAGCATAATAATAATCCACTACATAAAGATCTTTTTTTCCACCTTGTCGAGTCTTTTTCAAACGAGCAGGGATAATATTTGTATCCCCGCCTAATAGAACAAATAATGAACCATACCTAGACTTAATATCTATCAAATAATTACGAATCTTTTCTTGTGTATCAGCCCCCCGATATTTTCCTACTATATTCTCTACTGTTTCAATAATAGTGGGGGTACCTTTCTTTATTTTCCAATCTGCTAAAAGTTGAAAAGCATCTTTCAAGCTCTCACTAGTAATAATCAAGTATTCTGGTACAGCAACTTCAACAGATGATAATTCCGGATTCATATATTGTGTAGGAGATTCTAACATATCGGCATTATCAACAATCGATCGTATATACTCTCTATCCAACAAACTTAACCGCTTCGAACGTTCTTCAGGAACAGAAGATGTACGAGACATCTCTCTATTTATAGAATATTCTAACGAAAAAGATAAATTACGCAGATACAATTTCTTTTCAAGAGGAATGTACTCCATAGGAAAAAACTTGACCGAAACAATATGATAACCAAAATCTACTCTATCAGATATTATTTCTACATCCATTCCGGGATAAGGTTTTGATGAATTATAAACTTCATCATTAGGCCCTGTCCAGCCAAGATAATCTTTTCCTACCGGAATAGGATATTGAGCTGGAATTATCAGCAAATTTTCTCCTATCAAATGCCGAGTTGCAGTAGTGATTCGAATAGCTGATACTTTTACATTACTAGGTAAAACAAAAGATTTCACACAATATGGAATCTTAGGGTTACCAACTTCTTCCGTATAACACATTGATTTTGTTAATATTTCAGTGTATTCACTTCCTGATTGAATAGAAAAATCTACGTTTTGTTTCCATTCTATGGTACCATTTATCTGTGCATGTATTATATTACACATCAATGACACAACCAAACTTGCTAATATATACTTTTTCATAACAATCTAATTTGATAGTTTGAACGTTTCTTGATTACCATCAACCGTAAATACCTTCAGAAAAAATAATCCCATCGGTAATTTATAAGCTTCCAATTGCCAAGTTTTATCAACAATAGACTCATTCCAGATACAAACTCCATAAGTATTATATATTTCAATCATTCCAATTTCTTTTTCACTTTCTAAATATAATATATCATTCTTTATCCAAACTTTTGAGGTAGAAACTCTTACTTGTTCTTGCACAATTCCAGTACTTCCGTTTATTGAACGAAAGTCCTCCCAATAGGGAGTCTTACGATAAATATCAAAACTCTCCGCTGGAACATACAAATCTATTTTATAAGGAGCAGCAAAAGGATTACCAATAATAGTAGGAGGTATTAATGCATTACATACGACATTATCCAAACAGATATAATCCATAAATCTTGTTGGTATACGCATAGTCATCCAAAAAGCATTATCTTCTATTCGCATTATAGATGCCGGCAAAACAACTTCCCACATTTCTCCACTTTCAAAAGCACCCATACCAATTATTTCAGTTCCTTCCGGAACGATAGCCGGTTCTTTAAATCGCGGGAAACATAAAAGTGTCTTTTGGTCTTTAGAAAATAATACACCATCTATAGCTATACAATTACGGCTATCTTCCAAAGTTTGAAACGAAACTATTCCAGAACCCGAAAAAATATACCGCCCTACTACTTTTGGAAAATTCTTCCATGTAACTATCTCTAAATTTGAACAATCTTTGAAAGCAAAATCTCCTATTACATTCAATGTGGAAGGTAATATCAATTTATTAATTGAAGCATTTCTAAAAGCACTTTCACTTATTTCTTTTATTCCTTCCGGAATGCTATACTCTTCCATTGTATTATCTACCGAATAACTAATCAATGTTTTCCTATCAGCAGAAAAAGTGACCCCATCAACAACTATATTCTGGGAATACAATAAAGTACCCCAAAAGATGAAAATCAAAAATTGTAATATTCTATTCATAACTACCTCCGATTAAATTAATTAAAAATTCAATTTGAAAACTTCACTATCCCCATCTTTATAAATCGCCTGTAGTAAACCGAAAAATCCATCAAGAGAAGAAATATCATAAATCGTATGACAACTATTCACCTGATTCTTTTCACGTACAATATTCCCATTTAGATCGATTAATCTTACCGTATCCATCGGTTTTAAAGCTTCTATGTAAATCGCTCCATCCACACGATTAACTTTCAAAAAAGAAACTGAATTTTCAAAAATTCCTTGTGGAGGGCCAGGAGTATACCCTTTTATAGTCCCGAACGTATTCCACTGAAAAGCAGCTTTATATAATTCTTCAGACTCTTTTGGAACAAATAAAGTACTATTGCCAACATTGTTTTCAGTAAACACCTCACCTTCCAATTCCGGAGGAGTCAATGCATCACAAGTAAATTCAAAATTATAATACGAAAGTTCTGAACGTGTTGGCAAATTTGGTTTAATATTATCAAATGCATGCTCTCTAATTAAATGTACACTATTAGGAATATCAACATATCCATAACGGAAGTAACAATCTTGAAAAGCATATCTATCAATTATTTCAATATCTTCTAAATAACCACGTATATCTATAGGAACTATATGTACAGTTTTTCCATCTTTAGAATAAACAAAACCATCGTCCGATACTCGACAATAAGGATTGCTCTCAGTAACTTCAAAACGCCTATCATCGGGCCAAACACGATTTCCAATAATAGGGAATTTCCCTGCAAGAATAAAATCAGTTAGACCATTATAAAACGCAGAATCGTTTATATGAGTTAATGTAGTTGGCAATGTCACTTTCCCTATTTTAGCTCCTACAAATGCTTTTCTATCTATGATTTCCGTACCTTCAGGTATTATATATTCTTTATAGAACTTGTCTGTAGGATACTTTATCAGAGTCTTTCCATCTATTGAGAAGATAACACCATCAGTCACTACATTTTGTGAATACGATAAAATGCCCCAAAATGTAAACAATAATAAACATATAATCTTATTCATAATATTCTATCATTCATGAATTACAATTTTACAATTACAATGGCATAGTTTTTATCCTATTAATTTGTTAAGATCATTCTTTTCACATCAATCACTTTGCTATCAACAATCAGAGAATACAGGTACATTCCGGCTTCCAAATGACTCCCCTCCAATACAATAGATCCCATACCTTTTTGAGTTAAAACAAATTGCTCGATTTGTTTGCCATTCATATCATAAATTAGCAAGTTAGCATTTTGTGCATCTTGCGGAATGACATATTTAATTACAGTATTATCACTAAATGGATTGGGAGTATTCTGAAACAATTCGGATTCTAATTTATCCATAAGACCGTCCTCGACTTCTCCATCTTCCTCATCTACACTTCTTGAGAGAGGAGATTGGCTTTTCGATTTCAGCCGGTTTATCTCTACCGTCAGCTCCTGAATGGATTGTACCAAGAGAGGAATCATCTCTATATAGTTTATACTTAAATCTCCCTGTTCGTTTTCATAAACGAGATTAGGATATTCATTCTTCAATTCTTGGGCAATAAATCCATAATGAACCCGTGAATAAATCTGAGCTTCATCCGCCGAGAGCTGCACAGCCGGAGCTACCGTATCAGTGGCAATAAAAGTAGCTGGGACTGCCGTATTGAAAGGAGACTGCATATTGTATTGAACCGTATTCAACCGGCTCAACTTCGTCATTGTGCCTTCTTCCGATTCCGATTGGGCGGATAGAGTTGAAAGATTGGTCGAAGTTGTTGCAGGAGTCAACAAAACACTATAAATACTACCAGTCACATACACATTTCCCCGGAAATAACCTGCATAACGACCGTTTATCGGCACACCATAATCACTATGAACAGAAGTACCATAGATGCCTGCACCATTGTTAGTTCCATAAAGCATTCCTAAAACACCATAGTTGTAACCTGATGTATAATTGCCTGCTGTACCGAACAAACCAAATCCCCTTCCACTACTTAAAGCGGAGTGAGAATATGCAGAGCCCAAAGTTCCCACATTAAATGTATGGGGTGACAACGCAATACCGGTATTGCAGCCTCTTGCCCAACCCGTTAATCTTTCCGTAGGATTGTGTATTGCCGTCAGAGCCATCGAGTTGGTCGATTCGATAATAATATCGCTATCGGCTTCTCCCTTACTATTCACACTTAATATGGATAAAGGAGCAGCAGTATCAGTTCCGATAGCTACCTTACCATCCGAACCCACTTTTACCTGTGCAAACACCAAAGAACACACCATTATCAGGCATGCGGAAATAATACATCGTTTCATAATAATTAAATTTAAATTGTTAAACATATTCATAAGTGTTCACAAGAAGTGGACGGTTAAAATTCAAACAAGCCTGCGGTTCATTATAACCGCTTCATGTCAAATACCGTAATCCCATTTCGGGATAAAACAAAAAAGGAAGAGTTTTTAAGGGAAGAGCTCGAAACCATAGTTTTCATACGCGCAGCAACAAAGACCCGCTACAGAGGTTGTTAAAGCGCTCCATGTAGATTAATGTCAGATGCATGTGGATAAACTTCATCAAGTTGATGATTTTCCAAATATCTGCATGTCAAAGGACTATTTTAGGCTATGTAAGTCCGTTTGGGCGTTTATTAAAAGTCAACTAAACAAATAGTCGGACTTTATTATATTCACTCCGAAGCATTTTCATTACAGGCTCAGAGAAGAGAACTTGTATCCCTACGTGAGCATGGTTGCCTATTTTTTAAATTTATCATAAAAATAATAAAATAAAACACAACACAACTACAATAATGTAATCATTTAACATATATTGTTCTGGAAAATCAATTATAAAAGAAAAAGATGAATTTTAACGTTTTTATCGGGTAAACTACATGTTATTTTCAACTATTATGTATTTGAAAAATAATAAATTCTTCCTGCCAATAAGAACCGTTATAAGCATACAACATATACGACAAAAAATTCCAATAATTGAAAACAAAAATTATTGAAACCTCATTTCTTGATTTATATCATTGCCCGTCTACCTTTCTTTTTCCACCTTTGCATACATAAATCCAAATCCATCTAACCATTCTGTTATGAAATACTCTGGTGTGATATTCGACTTTAACGGTACATTGTTCTGGGATACTCCCTTACACAATAAAGCTTGGAACATGTTTCTGGAAAAACGGGGCATGCATTTGTCCGATCATGAGTTCTTCGCCACCTTTCACGGAAAGAATAACAGGGATATTTTCAACAGTCTTTTCCAACGCGAACATTCGGCAGAAGAGATACGTGCGCTCGTTGATGAAAAAGAGACTTTATACCGGCAATTATGCCTGGAAACCGAAATGATGCTGGCACCGGGTGCTCCTGACTTCCTCGATTTTCTTCAAGAAAGAAAGGTTCCGTTCACCATTGCCACCGCTTCCGACAAAGAGAATGTGGACTTCTACTTCGAGCATTTAGGAATAGGCAAATGGTTCGATTACGACAGGATAGTGTACAACAACGGACAGATAAAAGGAAAACCCGATCCACAAATTTACTGGATTGCCATGTCGGTGATTGGAAAACAGCCGGACGAAGTAATTGTTTTTGAAGATGCTGTTGCCGGACTTCAGGCGGCCAAGAATGCGGATGCAGGATGCATTATTGCCGTCAACTCAAATAATGACGATTATTCCGACTGGGCAGATTATCTAATTATTCGTAATTTTGATGAAGCAGACCGTAATCTGATCGTCTAATGCCACCCGTATATCCGCAGGGATGCGTATCTTTGTACGAATTTACAAAGCGATAAAGACACGGAAGTGCCGCCTTACAGCGATGAAGAAAGATAATTTTACACAGATGACTACCGCTCCCATTCCGGGATTAATCGGTAAACTGGCCGTACCGACAATTATCAGTATGCTGGTCACCTCCTTTTATAATATAGCAGACACTTATTTCGTCGGGAAGATCAACACACAGTCGACGGCAGCAGTAGGCATCGTGTTCTCCGTCATGTCTATCATTCAGGCTGTGGGATTTTTCTTCGGACACGGATCGGGAAACTACATCTCACGAAAGTTGGGTGCACAAGAAACGGATAATGCGGAAAAAATGGCGGCTACGGGATTTTTCTTTGCCTTGTTCATGGGAGTAGTCATTGCCGCTGTCGGCTTGTTGCTGTTAACGCCACTCTCCATCGCATTGGGGTCTACCCCTACCATCCTGCCTTACACGGAAAAATATTTAGGCATTATCCTGATCGGCGCACCTTTCATGACGGCTTCGTTGGTACTGAACAATCAGATGCGTTTTCAAGGAAACGCCGCCTATGCCATGGTGGGTATCGTCACCGGTGCGGTAGTGAACATCGTGTTGGACCCGTTACTGATTTTCACTTTCGGAATGGGTATATCGGGAGCGGCATTAGCTACCGTCATCAGCCAGATGTGCAGTTTCTCACTGCTACTGTATATGGCACGCCGGGGAAATAATATCATCATCCGATACAAGCATTTCACCCCTACCTGGAGATTCTTCAAAGAGATTATCGACGGAGGAACCCCTTCCCTCTTTCGTCAGGGACTGGCATCGGGATCTACTATCTTGCTGAATGTGGCAGCCGGTAATTTCGGAGATGCCGCCATTGCCGGGATGTCTATCGTCACACGGGTCTGTATGTTCATCAACTCTTTCCTTATCGGATTCGGACAAGGATTCCAGCCCGTGTGCGGATTCAATTACGGAGCAGGACTGAACAGTCGTGTACGGGAAGGATTCTGGTTTTGTGTAAAAGTAGGATTTGTTTTTCTGCTGACCGTCACCATCACAGGAATTGCCTTTGCACCGGATGTGATAGAACTTTTCCGTAAAGGAGATGCAGAGGTTGTCTCCATAGGATCGGCAGCATTGAAATGGCAATTTATTACCTTACCTCTCGATTCATGGATCATTATGAGTAACATGATGCTGCAGACTATCCGCAAACCGGTACGTGCCACACTACTCTCTTCGGCACGTCAAGGACTGTTCTTCATTCCGCTTATCTTCCTGTTGCCACACTTCTTCGGACTGCAAGGAGTGGAAATGTGCCAGGCAATGGCAGACTTACTTTCTTTCCTGTTGGCCATACCGTTGACATGCAGTGTACTGAAAGAGCTGAAAACGGATAAATAATGTGCCAATGCGGCAATATGCCAATGTGCCAATCGGCTGCGCTGTCTTATTAATGTGCCGATTGGCTGCGCGTTTTATTCATTATTGATTTCAGGAAATAAAATCTATAAAAAAAAGACGCAGCATCTTTGCATCAAGCTGCTGCATCTTTTTTAAAATATTGAAGAAATCAGGCATGTACTGCAAGATCATGTTCTTCCATATATTCATCAATCAAAGGAATAGCATTCGTCCGGAATATACCACGCAACAACGCTTGACAAAACAACCATTGTGTAGTATAACGTGCACCACGCAAACTATTCTCCTCATAAAGAAGGACAAGCAAATCATTCGCAAAGCGATCGGGATCGACATCGGGAAGCAGATATCCACAGGCCTTACAACGATTTAATACATCTGCAAATTGCTGCAACCAGAAATATTCTTCTCGCTTCGAGAACGATTGGTAATCCGTCTCCTGTGCCAAATCGGTCAGTAGCACCCTTCCCATAGAATACATCAGATCGACATACCCGCCAACAATATCGAACAACGTTTTCACACACGACCGGTCATTATCTGCCCGGGCCAACAGAGTCCGTTTTCTTTCCCCAGCAATGTCTGCCAGACAAATCTGTACAAGACAGACCTTGCTGGGAAAGAGTTGGTAAAGTGTTCGTTTCGACATCCCTAACCCTTGAGCAATGATATCCATTGTCAAACGGCTGATACCTTGACGAATCATCTCTCGCTTCGTATGATCAACAACAAGCCGACGGGTTGTTTCGGCTTTCATCATAATACCTCCTCTCTGCCTGTTTTACATTCGCCCGCCACCAAGTGCTTGATATAGGGTGATAACTCCTTGAATTTCGGTAAACCGGTTGGCTACCTGAGAGAGTTGTGCATTGAGTAATGTCTGCTGGGCAGTCAAGACCTCCAGATAGGTAGTGTTGCCGTGCTGCATCAGCAAGCGGGTACTGCGGGCGGCATTTTCCAATGAAGCTACCTGCTTGTCGAAGTAAATGGATTTGCTGCGTGCAGTTTGTACCTGCGTCAAAGCATCATTCACTTCGCTTCCGGCAGCAAGCAATGTTTGCTGGAAAGCTAAACTCGCTTCTTCCTGCTGTGCTTTCGCTATCTTCAGTTGGGCGATATTAGCTCCCTTGTTAAACAAGGGTTGCGTCAACGATCCGAATACCGAAGCCAGCAGTTTGCCCGGATTTACAATCATCGAACCGGCACTGTTGGTCCAGCCGGCACTACCACCCAATGTAATGGAAGGATAGAAAGCCGAACGGGCGGCATTCGTAGAATAAAAGGCCTGTGCCAGCGAAAGTTCGGCACTCCGCACATCGGGCCGGTTGGATAACATCTGCAAAGGAATTCCCGTAGCAAAAGTCTCCGGTAACTGCTGTCCGGCAAGTTTACCACGCTGAATATCATGGGGAACTTCGGCCAGAATCAATGACAAGCTATTTTGTGTCTGGTTGATTTGCTCTTTCAAATCGAGTACGGTAGTACATATATTGTAATAGGTAGCCTCGGTTTGTGCCAGTCCGGCTTCTGTCACCATGCCGGCAGCTTTCATGGCACGGGTGGCAGCCACACTCTCCTTCCAGGCTTTTTCGGTAGCTGTTGCAATTTCATATTGGGCATCGAGCATCAACAACGTGTAATACGCGTTTGCCACCGATGCCACCAATTGTGTCTGTACCGCCTGTTCATATTCCCGGCTTTGCAGAAGCGCAGCTTTCGCACCCCGTTTGGCATTGGTCAGACGTCCGAAGAGATCGATCTCCCATGAAGCAGTAGCAGGCAACGAATAAGTCTTGGTAGCCTTTGCACCGTCAAAACTACTGATAGAACCTTCCGGTGCCAAAAACAGAGACGGCAGATAAGAGAGCTTGGAAGTCATCAAGGCTGCTTCCGCTTCTTTCACCCGCAATTGGGCTGTCTGCAAATCGGTATTACGAACCAACGCCGAATCAATCAATGTCTGCAAAAAAGGATCGGAAAAAACTTCCCGCCACGCCAGATTGCCAAAGCTGGTAGTATCGGCTGTCTGGGCAGCACTCTCATCAGTGCTGCCATACAGTCCGTCCGGTACTTCCGAAACAGGTTTATATTTGGAATAGATGCCGCAACTGCTCAATGTAAAAGCAACGGCTACAAACAATAAAATTTGTTTTCTCATATTTCGTATCTTCATAATTAGCTCTATTTATTATTCTTTTCCGGCTTCCCTTTTCTCCCGGTCACTTTCCTGCTTTTCTTCTGCAATCTGCCAATCCTGAGACGGTTCGGCCTGCACGGGATGTAGCTTTTCCTGAAGCCATTGGAAAGCAATGAAGAGCGAAGGTACAATGAAAAGCAATGCCAACGTACCGACAAACATACCGCCTACGACACCGGTTCCCAATGAACGGTTACCGTTGGCTCCTACTCCACTGGCTACCACCAGAGGGAAAAGACCGAATATCATTGTCAACACTGTCATCAAAATAGGACGGAAACGGGCTTTGGCTGCACTCACGGCAGAAGCGATCAGCCCCATACCGGCCTTACGACGTTCGGCTGCATACTCTGTCAGCAAGATAGCGGTTTTGGCAAGCAAACCGATCAACATGATAAGCCCTGTCTGCAAATAGATATTGTTCTCCAGTCCGAATATACGGGCAAAAAGGAAACTACCCATCAGACCGCACGGCACACTGAGCAACACGGCAAACGGAATGATGAAACTCTCATAAAGGGCACTCAGAATGAGATAAATCATCAGGAAGCAAATGGCAAAGATGATAATTGTAGTACCGCTCTGCTGATTTTCCTCACGGGTAATACCTCCATAGTCATAGCCATATCCCTTAGGCAAGGCTGTTACGGCCGTCTCCTGTACGGCACGCATGGCATCACCCGTACTGTATCCCTCGGCCGGCATGGCATTCACTGCAATAGAATTGTACATATTGAAACGGCTCAACGTTTCGGCGCCATACACACGGGTTAAAGTCACAAACTGACTGAGCGGTGCCATCTCTCCATTGGACATGCGTACAAAAGTATTGTCCAACGATGCCTCATCCAGACGATATTTAGGATCGGATTGTATCATCACTTTATAAACCTTCGAGAAACGGTTGAAGTTGGATACATACTGTCCGCCGTAATATCCTGATAAAGTACTGAGTACCTGATCGGCAGTGATGCCTGCACGTTTACACTTGGAAGGATCTACCTCTACCATCCACTGCGGATAGCGCACATCAAATGTGGAGTAAGCCATAGCAATCTCCGGACGCTGGTTCAAAGCACCTAAATATTGCTGTGTAGTCTGGAAGAAAGTAGTCACATCACCTCCCTGTTTATCTTGCACATGCATTTCCAAGGCATTACCCATACCGTATCCCGGAATCATACCCGGAGAAATGGCAAATACGGTAGCATCCTTAATATCCATCGTACTTCCATAGACTTGCTCGATAACCGCTTGTACGTTATCCTCCTTCCCCGGACGTTCGTCCCAAGGTTTCAGTTTCAAGATCAACATACCGAACGAACTACCCTGTCCGGACAATAATCCGTAGCCGGCCACCTTCTGTACATGTTTCACCTGCGGAATTGCTTCCAAACGCTTTTCGATGCGTGTAATCACATCATCGGTTGTTTTCAACGAACTACCGGCAGCCGTACTTACATTGACAAAAACAACCCCTTGGTCTTCATCGGGCACAAGACTGGTTTTAGTCGTATTCATCAGGAATGCCAGCAGAATAATGGAACAAACCAGCAATGACCATGTCAGCCATCTGCGTTTGATAAAGAACAATACAATATTCTTATATTTCTCTACCACCACGTTAAAAGCAGCATTGAACGCCTTACGGAAACGGGCGGCAAAGTTATTCTTCTGTGTTCCGTCTTCATTAATATAAGGTTTGAGCAATAATGCACAAAGTGCCGGGCTCAATGTCAGGGCGTTCACAGCCGAGATACCTACGGCCACCGCCATTGTCAATCCGAACTGGGTATAGAAAGTTCCGGAAGTACCACTCATAAACGATACCGGAATAAATACCGCCATAAACACCAGTGAAGAGGTGATAACTGCATTGCTAATTCCTTTCATGGCATCGATGCTGGCCATATAAGAAGATTTGTAGCCTACATCGAACCGCGCCTGCACGGCCTCGACGACGACAATAGCATCATCCACCACCGTACCGATCACCAGAACAAGAGCAAACAAAGTTATCAGGTTGATACTGAAACCGGCCAATGCCATGAAAGCAAACGTACCGATAAGCGATACAACGATTCCTACCAACGGAATAAGCGTAGAACGGATATCCTGCAAGAACACATATACCACCAGAATAACCAAAATAATGGCCTCGATCAGTGTTTTAACGACTTCATGAATAGATGCATAAAGGAAGTCATTGGATGACATCAGCTGCGTCAGCTCTACCCCTTTCGGCAGATCCTTTCGTGCCTCTTCCAGAAATTTATCAATATTGTTGTTCACCTCCGTAGCATTGGAACCGGCCGTCTGGAAAATCATACAAGAAATACCGTTGTGGCCGTCCGTAGTCCCCTTGTAGGCGTAGCTTTCCTGTCCCAGTTCCACTTCGGCGATATCTTTCAGTTTCAGTACTTCACCGTTGTCCGTAGAACGGATTACGATCTCACCGAATTCCTCCGGAGTAACCCGACGTCCTTTGAACTTCATGGTATACTGATAAGTCTCATCCGAATTCTCGCCGAACGAACCCGTAGCCGATTCGATATTCTGCTCGGCCAACACGACAGTAACGTCCGAAGGAATCAGTTTATACTGTGCCATCACATCCGGTTTCATCCAGATACGCAGGCTATAGTCGCCACCCATAATCATCATATCGCCCACACCGCTGATACGGAGAATCTCCGGCTTTAGGTTGATACTGATATAGTTGGCAAGAAATGCCTCATCGTAAGAGTCGTCCGGGCTATGCAGAGAGAACATCTGAAGAATACTCGTCTGACGCTTACTGGTGGTAACACCCACCTGAGTTACCTCTGCCGGAAGCTGTCCGGTAGCCTTGGAGACACGGTTCTGCACGTTCACCGCCGCCATGTCGGGATCAGTACCCTGTTTAAAATAGACCGTAATGGAAACCGATCCCGCATTCGTAGCGGAAGAGGTCATATAAGTCATGTCTTCCACCCCGTTGATAGCCTCTTCCAACGGAGCAATCACACTTTTCTGCAAAGTCTCTGCACTGGCGCCGAAATAGCTGGTGGAGACCATAATAGTTGGCGGCGCAATATCCGGATATTGTTCTACGGGCAAGGAGAACAATCCGATGATGCCGACAACGACAATCGTTATGGAGATGACGGCGGATAGTACCGGCCGCTCAATAAAAGTTCTTAAATTCATATAATCGTTCTATCTAAATTATTATTTAGCACATTATCCAATTACCACATTATCCCATTGCCATCACATCGATTCATTATTAATTCTTTCACTCTTAATTCATTAATTGGCACATTGGCATATTGGCAAATCAGCGCATTATTTATTATTATTCTTTGCCTTGATCGGTGTCCCTTCACGGAGCAATCCCACTCCTTCGGTCACAATGACTTCACCGGCTGTAAGCCCCTCATCAACAATAAATTCTTTACCACCGTTCACACGGGTTACCTGCACAGGAGTTGACTGTGCTTTGCCGTCTACCACTTTATAGACATAAACTTTGTCCTGTATTTCGAATGTCGCTGCCTGCGGAATGACCACCGCACCGTTTTTCTGAACAGGGATAACCACATTACCTGCACCACCGCTATGCAATAATCCCTCCTTATTGGGGAATACGGCACGCAGACTCACAGTTCCTGTCGAACGGTCTATCACACCACTGATCGTTTCGATTTTCCCCTTTTGCGAATAAGCCGAATTGTCATTCAACATCAGATCGATTTCGGGCATCTGCTTCAACGCTTCCTCTTTGGAACCGTAACGCCGGATAAGATTGAGCAATTGATTTTCCGTCATAGAGAAATACACGTACATGTCGGAATTATCCGAAACGGTAGTCAAAGGTTCCGGAAGGCTGGCACTTACTAAAGCCCCTACCCGGTAAGGCAACGTGCCCACTACCCCGTTCGACGGGCTTTTCACAACTGTATATGACAAATTGTTACGGGCACTTACCTCCTGTGCTTTCATCTGCGCCAATTGGGCTTTAGCTGTCAGCAATGAATTATGCGCCGTACTAAGATCGAATTCCGAAACCACATTCTGGCGGAAAAGTTCCTGTTTGCTGTCATAAGTCAACTGTGCCGTAGCAAGTGAGGCCTCAGCAGCCTTCACATTGGCTTGGGCTGTCTGCAAAGCAGCTTCGTAAGCCACTTGGTCAATGATAAAAAGAGTCTGCCCCTGACGTACGTGTTCTCCTTCGGTGACACACACCTTCGTAAGAAAACCGGATACCTGCGGATAGATCTCAATGTCTTGCCGTCCACGAATGGTGGCAGAATAAACACTTGTCAGCGTTCTGTCCGCCGGAGCGATGGTCATTACTTCGTATTCTGCCTCTACCTGAGCGGGAGGTGCCTGCTGACAACTTGCCACTACCAAACAGCAAACGGCCAATGCCGTTTGCAACAATCTGTTTACCTGATTCTTCATGTTCTAACTATTAAAAAAAACTATTTATATGATGTGTTCTGAAAAAAAGTATGAGAAGTCGCCATTAATAAAAGCCCTACCAATCCGCACGTTGCACAACTGGCTATGACAATTACCCAACTTGTAGCAACCGAAACCTCGCCCAGTCCCACTAACGGAGCTACCAAACCGGCGAAAGTAAATTGAAAGAATCCCAACATCGCCGAAGCATTCCCCGAATTCTTTCTTTCCAATGCCAATGCCAGCGAGGTAGAGGTGGGCAGCACCATGCCCACACAAAAAAGCAATACCAAAAATCCTATTTCTATCGCAACCACGGACCAGCCGCCCATCAGGCAAACGGCCAATACAAGCGAAGCTATCAGCAGACAACAGGCTCCTATACCCAATGCCCGTTCTTCGCTTCCAAATCTCGGAACTATCAAATTTCCCGTCATAATCGCCAATCCGTTGAAAGCAAAACAAACGCTGTACATCACCGGAGTTAACCCGTATTCCGTCTGAAAAATAAACGGGGATGAGGAAATATATGCAAACAATACTCCCATTGCAAACGACTGTATCAGCATGTAGCACACAAAATGCTTATTACCCAACACCGAACGAAAATTTGCAAAAGTGGCCAGTACACTCCCTGTTTGCCTGCGTTCTTCGGGCAACGACTCGCGAAAACGGAAAGCAGCCGCCAAGATCGCCACACCAATTAAAAGAAGTACTGCAAAAATACCCCTCCAGTCTGTTATCCCTAACAACAATCCACCGGCAATAGGAGCTACAATCGGTGCCAACCCCTGCACAGCACTCAGCATGGCAAAAAAACGAGTGAATTCTTTTCCTTCATATAGATCGACAGCTATCGAACGGGAAATCACTACTCCTCCGGCAGCAGCAATACCCTGCAAAAGACGGAAACAGATAAATGTAATCACGTCCCGGCATAATAAGCAAATAAGCGTGGATACTACAAACACCGTCAAAGATAAAATCAACGGACGACGACGCCCGTACTTATCACTCAACGGACCGATAACCAGCTGCCCGGCAGCCAAACCGATCACGCCAAAAGTCAAACTGAGTTGTATCAGGGAAGTAGTCGTATCGAAATATTCCATCAATTCCGGAAAAGCCGGCAGATACAAATCGGTCATAAACGGGCCGAATGCCGACAGCAATGCTGCAAATACAAGGACAAACCTTCTTGAATTATATTTCCTATTCTCCATTTTTCTACTTTTTTTGATCGTGGCAAAGGTAACGGCTTTCTTCGGATGAAAACTTTTCATACTGTTTACAGTTTTGTTCATTTTTGGAACAAATTAGCGTAAATTCCCTAAAAAACTCTACTTTTGCAGGTGAAATAAAGAACTACTTATGGAATATAAAAACCCTCTCATCCTTTCAAGGGAACGCCCGTTCGTAGCCGGCACAAGCAATCTGGCAGTTTTTCACCGTCGGCTGTATAAACTCGACTGTATGATTATTATTTTCTGCCACAGTGGTTGGGGACAGGTACTTATCGATCTTGAACGACATGAAATAATACGAAATACCCAAATGATTCTTCTCCCCGGCACAGTCATCAGTCTTGCCGGACAAAGTAACGATTTTCGTGTTTCTTATTTCGCAGCCCACAGTGATATGTTTCGTGAAGCTTGTCTGCGTCTCGAACCCTCTTTTTTTCATTTTCTGAAAGAGAAACCTTGCTTCACACTGCCCGATGAATTTACAGCTAATATCAACCGGTTACTGGAAGCCACTATCTCCCTTTATGCCGATAAAGACCATAACTTCCGCTATCAGATAGCCCGCAATCTCCTGCAAAGCTTTCTGCTCGATGTGTATGATAAAGTTCATCGTTTCTTTACCCGCGACGATATGGAAGGTCACAACCGCCAGGACGAACTTTTCAAAAAGTTCATCGCACTCATTCATGAAAACTGTCTCACGGAGCGTGAGGTATCTTTTTATGCCGATCGCCTCTGTATCTCCACCAAGTACCTCACCGGAATCTGCCGCAGTATTACCAATGGTGCCTCGGCCAAGCAGATCATCGATCAACATGTGATCCTTGAAATAAAAGTCTTACTGCAATCCACCGAATTAAGTATGCAGGAAATAGCCGATCGTCTGGGTTTTCCCGACCAATCCTATTTAGGACGTTATTTCAAACGGTATGAAGGAATGTCACCGGGAGATTACCGGAAAACAGCAGGTACATAACGACAAACCGGCCTGTTAATGAAGTCAGTATCGGAGAATCCAACAATCCGAAATAATGCATTGATAATCAATGCATATAAAAATATACCTTTTTTACAGAGTAAAGGTATAGACTTTTATATGGCAAAAATATAGACTTCTATATAGCCAAAATATAGACTTTACCATTCCTCTACATTATAATGTTGCATAAACCGGCGGTAACATAGAAAACAAATTCTCACGGTTGGCTGTTCTAATCGGCAAAAGTCACTTAACCCAAACTGTTTTAACTATGATAAAATTAAAATTCGGTATATTGCTGGCCATGCTGGCAGTTACCACCACCGCCTTTGCCGGATATTCACCGGCCAATGTACAGGCCGCACTCAAAAAGATGTATCCCGATGCCAAGGACATAGCCTGGTCGCAGGATGACGGTTATTACTGTGCCGACTTCATGATGAACGGCCTTGAGAAAAATGTCTGGTTCAACACACAGGCGCAATGGGTGATGATACAGACTGAACTGATAAGTACGGACCGCCTTACCCCTCCTGTATATAATGCCTTTGCAGCCAGTAACTATGCTGCCTGGGAAGTTCTGGATGTAACTTACGTAGAGTTTCCGAAATGGGAGCCGATCATCGTCATCAAAGTGGGACAGCCGAACGTAGACATTAAATATCAGCTTTTTTATGCCCCTAACGGAGAAATACTGCGTACCCGGAATGTAAGCGACATGTACGACATCCTCGGACCGAAAACATTCATACAGTAACTTTGTTATAAATATGCAATAAAGGCACGAAAAGAAGAAGTATCGTTCCTCTTTTTGTGCCTTTATGTTATTAGTTTAATAGAATTTATGACAGATAGACTACAGTTTCTAACTTTTATTCCTACATTTGCAGACAAATGATAACTTTTATTAAAACGCACTATCATGGCAAAAATAACGAAAGAAGCCGCTTTGCTCTATCACTCACAGGGCAAACCCGGTAAAATTGAAGTAGTTCCAACCAAACCCTACAGTACACAAACCGACTTATCGCTTGCTTACTCGCCCGGTGTGGCCGAACCATGTCTTGAAATTGAAAAGAACCCGCAGGATGCTTATAAATATACAGCCAAAGGCAATCTGGTAGCTGTTATCTCCAATGGAACAGCCGTCCTTGGTTTAGGAGATATAGGTGCACTGAGCGGCAAACCGGTAATGGAAGGAAAAGGCCTTCTGTTTAAAATCTATGCCGGTATCGATGTATTCGACATCGAAGTCGATGAAAAAGACCCGGATAAATTTATCGAGGCTGTCAAAGCCATTGCACCGACTTTCGGAGGTATCAACCTCGAAGATATCAAAGCTCCGGAATGTTTCGAAATAGAACGCCGCCTGAAAGAGGAACTCGACATTCCCGTAATGCACGATGACCAACACGGAACAGCCATCATCTCGAGTGCCGGACTGGTAAATGCCTTGCAAGTGGCCGGTAAAAAAATTGAAGATGTAAAAATCGTAGTAAACGGTGCCGGCGCCTCTGCCGTATCGTGTACCAAACTATACGTATCACTCGGCGCACGCCTTGAAAACATTGTCATGCTGGACAGTAAAGGCGTAATCAGCAAAGCGCGTACCGATCTGAACGAACAAAAGCGTTATTTCGCCACCGACCGTACGGATATCCATACCTTAGCAGAAGCCATCAAGGGAGCAGACGTTTTCTTAGGCCTGTCTAAAGGCAACGTGCTGTCGCAAGACATGGTACGCAGTATGGCTCCTTCTCCTATCGTATTCGCCCTGGCCAATCCGACACCGGAAATCTCTTATGAAGATGCCATGTCCGCCCGTCCGGACGTGCTGATGGCAACCGGACGTTCCGATTATCCGAATCAGATTAACAACGTAATCGGTTTCCCGTATATCTTCCGTGGTGCTCTGGATACGCAGGCAAAAGCGATCAACGAAGAGATGAAAATAGCTGCCGTACACGCAATTGCCAATCTGGCCAAGCAGCCTGTACCCGATGTGGTAAATGAAGCTTATCATGTAAACAATTTCACGTTCGGCCCGGAATACTTCATACCGAAACCGGTAGATCCACGTCTGATAACGGAAGTTTCCATCGCCGTAGCCCGTGCTGCTATGGAAAGCGGCGTAGCCCGTAAGAATATCGAAGACTGGGATGGATACAAAACACATCTCCGCGAACTCATGGGACAAGAATCCCAGCTTACCCGCCAACTCTATGACACGGCACGCCGCCACCCGCAACGTGTCGTATTTGCCGAAGGCGGTCACCCGAACATGCTGAAAGCTGCCGTAGAAGCAAAAGCGGAGGGTATCTGCCATCCTATTATATTAGGTAACGAAGAACGTATCGAGAAACTGGCAAAAGAACTCGACCTGAGTCTGGAAGGTATCGAAATCGTCAATCTGCGCCATGACCGCGAAGCAGAACGCCGCGAACGTTACGCACAGATCCTTTCACAGAAACGTGCCCGCGAAGGAGCCACCTACGATGAAGCCAATGACAAAATGTTCGAACGTAACTACTTCGGTATGATGATGGTGGAAACCGGAGATGCCGACGCATTCATCACCGGATTGTATACCAAATACAGCAATACCATCAAAGTAGCCAAAGAGGTGATCGGCATCCGCCCGGAATACAATCATTTCGGGACCATGCACATCCTGAATTCCAAAAAAGGAACTTACTTCCTGGCAGATACTTTGATCAACCGGCATCCGGATGCTTCCACTTTAATAGATATAGCCAAATTAGCAGACCAGACTGTCCGGTTCTTCAACCATACACCGGCGATTGCCATGTTGAGTTACTCCAATTTCGGTTCCGATCAGGCAGGTAGCCCGCTTAAAGTACATGAAGCAGTGGCATACATGCAGAAAGAATATCCGGAATTGGCCATTGACGGTGAAATGCAGGTGAACTTTGCCATGAACCGTACACTTCGTGACTCTAAATATCCGTTTACACGTCTCTACGGCAAAGATGTCAATACGTTGGTATTCCCGAACCTGAGTTCTGCCAATGCAGGATATCAGTTATTGCAGGCGATGGATCCGGATACGGAATTCATCGGCCCGATACAGATGGGACTGAACAAACCGATTCACTTTACCGACATCGAAAGCTCCGTGCGCGACATCGTAAACATTACGGCAGTAGCTGTTATCGACGCGATTGTAGACAAGAAAAAAGCAGGTAAATGAAACGTCCGCTATCCAGATCACAAATAGTTTGCATCATCCTGCTTTGGGTGGCACTTTGCTATATAGTATTGGTATATGCCGAACGTATTGACGGCCCAACAATACTAATGCTTATCATTTCGGCAGCATTAGTATTCATTCCCGTTTACAAATCACTTAAAAAGAATAAATAATATCTTTTTATTCTATTTTTGCGGGATAAAATATCATTTTTGATATTTTATCCCGTTTTTCTTTATAAAATGTTTGCAAGTTCAATTTTTATATTTACTTTTGCAACCGCAAGAGAGAACAATATTCGCAAACTTATAAACTCAACTTATAAAAGAAAACAATTATGAATGCAGCTAAGGTATTAGAAGATTTAAAGAGAAGGTTCCCCAATGAACCGGAGTATCATCAGGCAGTAGAGGAAGTACTTTCTACCATTGAAGAAGAATACAACAAACACCCTGAATTCGACAAAGCCAATCTGATAGAACGTCTTTGCATTCCAGACAGAGTATATCAGTTCCGTGTAACTTGGGTAGACGACAAAGGTAACGTACAGACTAACATGGGTTACCGCGTTCAGCACAACAACGCTATCGGCCCGTACAAAGGCGGTATCCGTTTCCATGCTTCTGTAAACCTCAGTATCCTTAAATTCCTTGCCTTTGAGCAAACATTCAAGAATTCACTGACTACACTGCCGATGGGTGGTGGCAAAGGCGGTTCCGACTTTTCTCCACGTGGCAAGTCAAACGCAGAGGTAATGCGTTTCGTACAGGCATTCATGTTAGAGTTGTGGCGCCATATCGGTCCTGAGACCGACGTACCGGCAGGCGATATCGGTGTAGGTGGCCGTGAAGTAGGTTTCATGTTCGGTATGTACAAAAAACTGACTCACGAATTTACAGGAACATTCACAGGAAAAGGCCGTGAATTCGGTGGTTCACTGATTCGTCCGGAAGCTACCGGTTACGGTAACATCTACTTCTTGATGGAAATGCTGAAGAGAAAAGGTGCTGACTTGAAAGGTAAAGTTTGTCTGATCTCCGGTTCCGGTAATGTGGCTCAATATACAGCAGAAAAAGTACTGGAGTTGGGTGGTAAAGTAGTTACCATGTCCGATTCAGACGGTTACATCTATGATCCGGACGGTATCGACCGCGCAAAACTGGACTACATCATGGAATTGAAAAACCTCTACCGTGGCCGTATCCGCGAATATGCAGAAACTTACGGTTGTAAATATGTAGAAGGAGCCCGTCCTTGGGGTGAAAAAGGTGACATCGCTTTGCCTTCTGCCACTCAGAACGAAATCAATGGTGACGATGCCCGCAAATTGGTTGCCAATGGTGTAATGGCCGTATCCGAAGGTGCAAACATGCCTTCTACTCCGGAAGCCATCAAAGTATTCCAGGATGCAAAAATCCTGTATGCTCCGGGTAAAGCAGCCAATGCCGGTGGTGTATCCGTATCCGGTCTGGAAATGACCCAGAACTCTATCAAACTGAGTTGGAGCTCTGAAGAGGTAGACGAAAAATTGAAGAGCATCATGAAGAACATCCACGAAGCCTGCGTACAATATGGTACTGAAGCCGACGGCTATGTGAACTATGTGAAAGGCGCCAACGTTGCCGGATTTATGAAAGTAGCCAAAGCTATGATGGCTCAGGGTATATTATAATCAGCAAGCCCGTTTTTCAAAAGCTATAGTCATTTATAACAGAAAAGCTGTTTCCGAAATTGGAGACGGCTTTTCTTTATTTCACCTGTCCATGAAAAGACGTAGCATCTTTTTTGAAAAATATAGCATCTTTCAAAAAAAGACGTAGCAGACTACAATAGAAAGATGTACAGGTTTTTAAAAAAGCTCTTGATGTTAAAAAAAAAGATGTAGCATCTTTTTCTCCAGTAAACGTTTTTTTATTCTTCAGACTGCCTATTCCGCATATTTTTACCCCTTCACTCCCTTCACCTTTTTTGCTTAATCGCCTTATTCATCGGCAATACAGGGTGAAGACCCACCCTGTATTGCCAAGTACCGTGCCCGTCATCCGTATGCTTGGTGCTCAACATCCGTATGCATATTGCTTACGAACTGTATGCCCGGTGCTTAAGAGACATTTGTATGAGGACGGGAGAACTGGAGCGGGCCTTCACCCTCTATTTTCGATGAATAAGGCGATTAAGCAAGAAAGGTGAAGGAGATGAGGGGGGGAAATTTCATGTGAATAATGCAATAAAATGCTCAGAAAGATATCCGTATCTTATCTAACGGATGAAGCCTCCTCCAACAAGTCCGAAATTTATTTTCATCAAAGCTATCCTTCGTTGTATCTGTCTTTTTTTCGTATATTTGCATTTGACAAAATCAAATGAGCAGTATGAGTACAACCATCATTCCCTACAGTCCGCTCCGAAAACTCCCGATAGGAATACAGAGCTTTGAGAAATTACGCAGTGAAGAATTTCTTTATGTAGATAAAACTGCGTTAGCCTATCGATTGATAAAAGCAGGAAATCCCTGTTTTCTAAGCCGTCCGCGTCGTTTCGGTAAAAGCCTGCTGCTCTCTACTTTCGAAGCTTATTTCGAGGGAAAAAAAGAACTTTTCAAAGGTCTTGCTATTGAACAATTAGAACAAGATTGGTTCAAGTATCCGGTACTGCATCTCGACCTCAACGCCGAGAAGTATGATAGCCGCGAAAAGTTGGAGAACTTACTCGTTAGCCAATTAAAACATTGGGAAGCCCGCTATGGCATTACCAGTGCCAATCCCAGTTACTCCATTCGTTTTATGAATGTTATCCGCAACGCCTATGAACAGACAGGACGCCGCGTGGTAGTGCTCATTGACGAATATGACAAACCCCTGCTACGCTCCTTTCACGACGAAGCGTTGCAAGCCGACTTCCGTGAGACGCTCACAGCTTTCTACTCTGTGTTGAAAAGTGCCGATCCCTGGCTACAATTTGTTTTTATCACCGGGGTAACTAAGTTTGCTCAAATGGGAATCTTCAGCAACCTTAACCAGTTGAATGACATCAGTTTTGACTCTGCCTACAATACCCTTTGCGGGATGACCCGCTCGGAAATAGAAGCGACCTTTGCTCCCGAACTTCTGCAAATGGCAGAAAAGAATAAGACAGACCATCCCGGAGTTATGGAGAAAATGACACAGATGTACGACGGATACCGCTTCACCCACGATGAAGAATTCACTCCGATGTACAACCCGTTCAGTGTGCTCAGCGCCCTTTCCAAACTCAGCTTCGGCAGTTATTGGTTTGCCAGTGGCACACCCACTTTCCTGGTGGAAATGTTGAAGAAAACAGATTACGACCTACGGGAACTCGATGGTATCGAAGTCTCTGCCGCATCGCTCAGTGACGATCGGGCGGATATACACAATCCCATCCCCATGGTTTATCAAAGCGGTTACCTGACTATCAAGAAATTTGATGAACGCTTCCGCATATACACGCTCGGATTTCCGAACGAAGAGGTGGAATACGGCTTTCTCAATTTTGCCGCTCCTTTTTATACACCTGTCTCCGAGAGGGACACGGCTTTTTACATAGGCAAGTTTGTCCATGAGTTGGAAACAGGCGACGTCGAAGCTTTTCTAAACCGCATGGAAGCCTTTTTTGCAGACTTCCCTTATGAGCTTAACACGAAGACCGAACGCCATTATCAGGTAGTATTCTATCTCGTCTTCAAACTCATGGGGCAGTTCACAGATGTCGAAGTACGCAGCAGTCGCGGGCGGGCAGATGCTGTAGTGAGGACCCTCCAATACATCTATGTTTTTGAGTTCAAACTTAATGGTACGGCCGAAGAAGCCTTACAGCAAATAGACGATAAAGGATACTTGATTCCTTATCAGGCAGACGGGCGTAAACTCATAAAGATAGGAGTAGAGTTCAGTGCCGAGAAACGTAACCTCAACCGTTGGTTAACGGAGTAATTCACATTTCCGGCATCATCACCACTCCTTGTTTCTTCTTGCCATCCATTTTTACCACTATCGGCTTTTCAAAACGCACATGCCGCAAGAACTTCGTCTCTTCAACGGCCGGCTGTGCGTTCAGGAAGTCCTGATTATAAACTCCATCATTCATAAAAGCATTGATGGTAAAATATCCCACTCCAAACGAAGTCAGGTTCTGGAAGAAATGAGTACCTTGACTCGGATCTACCCGGTAATTGGTCAATCCGGCCTCAACGATAACACGAGCTGCTGAGATATGCGGCCACTTGACAGGAATACCCAACCAGGTATCACTGCTTCCCCACCTTCCGGGACCAACCAGCACATAATTCTTTCCTTCATTAAGGAACTGCTGATTCATTTTTTCTATTTCCCAAGCAATGGTCTGGTTATTAGAAGCACTGTACCCATCGGTTTTGACATAAACAATATCATACACCTCATTCATAATGCCATGTCCCAAAGAATTGTTGGAACGCAGAATGACATCTTCGTCCGGAATGGCTGTGAGATCCTCATCCAGCATCTCCTTCGTATCGACGATCGGGCGTATCTGTAAAAGATAAAAAGTACCGGTCTTATCCTGCTCACGGCTCATGGTCGCTGCAAATTCAATCTCCACAGGACGGCGCATCTCACGTTCGCCATACTTCAGAACCAATTGCAGGATACGCGCCAATGGGAACACGTCGTGTTGCAAGATATTGGCAAAAGTAATCACCTTACGCCCACCCGGATAAAGTCCGTCCCGGATGATCTGGTCATAAGGATCATAAGTAGAAGCAAGATAACGCAACGAACCGTCTTTTTCCGCCTCTTTGACGTGAAGTTTCAGCAGATTAAATCCGTCGTCAATGGAAAAATCTTCACCGGCATTCTTTAAATCCAACGCATAGAAGCGGGTCTGTGTCTCTTTCAGGGCAATCTCCATCTCACTGGTCTGCAACACCTGATTGGGATGATAGGGAGAGAAACGAAGCGTCATTCCTCCGTCCACAATATACTTTCCGAGACCGAGAGCCAGATTCACCGTACCCTCTTCCGCCTTTTCGTCTCCGAGAGGGTAGTAATTAAGCGAACGGGCTACACCCGACATGGACGGATAATAACGGTCACCATATTGATTGCCGACTACTTCTTGCAGAATAACGGCCATCTTTTCCTGATCGATCACATTGGAAGTTGCCTGCATATACGCCTTGCTATCCTTGAAATAAACCGAAGCATATACTCCTTTGATTGCATCGGAAAGCATCCGGAGCATCTCATATTTATCATCCAGATAAGGAATCATATAGGTGTTATAGATACCGGCAAACGGCTGGTAGTGAGAATCTTCAAGAAGCGAAGACGAACGAATGGCAATGGGCGACTTCACCACATCGAAGAACGTGAAGAAATCCTCTACCAGACGGTCGGGCAGCTTCGCTTTCAGAAAATAGCGAAGAATGACATCATCATCGGCATCCGAAAGAGCCACCTGATACAGATTGTTGCTATCCATAAACTCATCAAAGACATCGGTACAGAGCACCACTGTCTTCGGAATGGCAACACGGGCATTCTCAAACTCCTCAAATTCCGGATGCCGCTTCACCATATTGTCAATGAAAGCCAGACCACGGCCTTTTCCACCCAAAGAGCCATCACCGATACGGGCAAAATTGGAATAACGGTCAAAACGGTCGCGCTTGAAAACGGCAACCACTCCCTGATTCTTCATCTTGCGGTATTTCACAATGGCTTCAAAGATAATCCGCCGGTGAGCGTCCACATCCTGAAGACTGTTCCAGGTAATCGGTTTAAGAAATTCGGCAACCGGGAACATGGCGCGCGAATACAGCCAACGGGATACATGATTGCGGGAAATATGATACAAAAACGATTCGGCAGGCACGGCAAACAGAATATTCTGTAACTCTTTCAGATTCCGCACACGGGCAATCTCCTCCCCTGTCTCCGGATTACGGAAAACAAAATCACCGAAGCCGAAATTATCGGATACAATGCGACGCAAATCCACGTCCATCTTTTTGGAGTTCTTATCGATAAAACTGGCACCATACTTCGCCGCATACAAAGCATTTTCCGACTCGGACGACTGGATGATAAGAGGCACAAACGGGTCTTCTTTCCGGATGGCGGCACAAAGTTTGATACCGGCCAACCCGTCTTTCTCGCCACGCTCCACACGAGGAAAACGAACATCGGTGATCACTCCCAATATATTATTCTTATATTTCCCGTATATCGTGATAGCCTCGTCATAGGTACGCGCCAGCACTATTTTAGGACGTCCACGCATACGCAACGTCCGTTGGTGGGCATTCAAAGCCTCCGTAGAGAACTCCTGGCTTTGCTTCAAAACGAATTTATACAGATTAGGAAGCACAGAAGAGTAAAAACGGATGCCGTCTTCAACCAACAGGATCAACTGCACTCCCACTTCCGCCACATCATGCTCCAAATTCATTTTATCTTCTATCAACTTGATGATGGACACCAGCAAATCCGTATTGCCCAACCAACAGAACACGTAATCGAACGCACTCAGATCTTCATCGGCAATACGCGCCGTAATGCCATGGCTGAACGGGGTAAGAATCACGATAGGAATATGTTCGTACAAGCTCTTGATATGCCGCCCGATGTCAAAACTGTCATTATCGCCCGTGCTCGGCATACAGATAACGAGATCGAACGTCATGTTCTCAAGCAGCGTCAATGCCTCTTCTTCTGTAGAAACCTGCGAAAAGCGAGGGGGATAACGAAGGGAAAGAGAGGTATATTCATTGAAGATCTTTTCATCGATGCGCCCGTCATCCTCAAGCATAAATGCATCGTATGGATTAGCAATCAACAAAACATTGAATATACGCCGCGTCATCAGATTGGCAAACTGCGTATCTTTGAAATAAAGCTGGTTTAATTTGTATTTACTGAGCATGGGTTTTCCTGTGGTTAAAAATCGACAGACAAAGTTCGCTTCTTTTATCGTGAAATGCAAATGAAGAGAGAAGAGAAATGAATTTTTAGATAACAAAGGCGGTAATTTCATTACTTCTCTCTATATTTGTATTTTAAGTCAATACAAACAACTTATTAACAATGAAAAAAACAATCCTATTACTTAGTGGAATCATGGTTATGTCATGTACACCTCAACAAAAGAAGTTAACTTACCCCAAAGCGGAGAAAGTAGACACCGTAGACGTATATTTCGGAACGGAAGTAGCCGATCCTTATCGTTGGCTGGAAAATGATACGAGTGCAGCTACGGCCGCCTGGGTAGAGGCAGAAAACAAGGTAACCAACGAATATCTGGCTCAGATTCCTTTCAGAAAACAGTTATTGGAGCGGTTGACCAACCTCGCTAATTATGAAAAAATAGGTGCGCCATTCAAAAAACACGGTAAGTATTACTTTTACAAAAATGACGGTCTCCAGAACCAAAGCGTGCTCTACGTGCAGGATTCACTCGAAGGAGAACCGCGTGTATTCCTCGACCCGAATAAATTATCGGACGATGGCACGGTAGCATTGACAGGCCTTTCTTTCTCCCATGATGGAAAATATGCTGCTTACACCATTTCACGTAGCGGGTCGGACTGGACGGAAATATACGTGCTGGATACCGCTACCGGCCAGTTGCTCGACGACCACATCGAATGGGCAAAGTTTACAGGAGCAGCCTGGCAGGGAGACGGTTTCTACTATAGCGCCTATGATGCCCCGGTAAAAGGCAAAGAATTCTCTAACGTAAACGAAAACCATAAGGTATATTATCATAAGATAGGTACTCCCCAGACAGAGGATAAATTGATTTATCAGAATCCGGCATATCCGAAACGTTTCTATTATACCGGCACAAGCGAAGACGAACGGATTCTCTTTGTATACGAATCCGGTGCAGGAAGAGGTAACAATCTGTTCATAAAGGACTTGAAGAAAGCCAATGCTCCTTTTATACAGTTGACTACAGACTTTGATTATCAATATTCTCCGATTGAAGTTATCGATAATAATGTCTATATATTCACCAATTACGGCGCACCCAAAAACCGGATTATGGTAGCCGATATCAATAATCCGAAACTTGAAAACTGGAAAGAACTCATACCTGAGATGGAATCTGTTCTGTCGAGCGCAGAAGTCATCGGAGGAAAACTATTCCTGACTTATGACAAGGATGCCTCCAATCATGCTTATGTTTACAGCCAAAAAGGAGAACACATGCACGAAATCAAGCTTCCGTCATTAGGTTCCGTCGGTTTTAGCGGCACGAAAGATGACAAAGAATGTTTCTTTGTATTCACCTCTTTCACTACTCCGGGCACTATTTATAAATATGACATGGATAAGAATTCTTACGAGCTCTACCGCGCTCCGAAAGTAGAATTCAACTCCGATGACTTTGTAACGGAACAAGCATTCTTCCCCAGTAAAGACGGTATCATGATTCCGATGTTCCTTACTTATAAGAAAGACCTGGAAAGAAATGGAAACAATCCGGTATTCCTTTATGGCTATGGCGGTTTCGGCATCAGTCTCAATCCCGGATTTACAACTTCCCGCATCCCGTTCCTGGAAAACGGAGGTATCTATGCACAGGTCAATCTGCGTGGCGGTAGCGAATACGGCGAGGAATGGCACATAGCCGGTACCAAAATGCAAAAGCAGAATGTATTCAATGACTTTATATCAGCAGCCGAATATCTTATCAATAACAAATACACCAATCCGGATAAAATTGCCATCGTAGGCGGTTCGAACGGCGGTCTGCTGGTAGGTGCGTGCATGACTCAGCGTCCCGACCTGTTCAAAGTAGCCATCCCGCAGGTAGGAGTAATGGATATGCTTCGTTATCATAAATTCACAATCGGCTGGAACTGGGCAAGCGACTACGGCACAAGTGAAGACAGCCAGGAAATGTTCGAATACTTGAAAGGTTACTCCCCGTTGCACAACCTGAAACCCGGCACTAAATATCCGGCAACCATGGTTACAACAGCCGACCATGACGATCGCGTGGTTCCTGCGCATTCATTTAAATTTGCCGCCACCTTGCAGGAATGCAATGACGGCACCAATCCGACGATTATCCGTATCGACAGTAAAGCCGGACACGGGGCAGGTAAACCGATGGCCAAAGTATTGGAGGAACAAGCCGATATCTATGGGTTTATCATGTACAACCTAAAAATGAAACTCGCATTCTAAAAAAGAACAAGAGGAAGGGATTTACGATTAGACGATTTACTATTTACGATTGAAATTACACAAACTCCCATATATCCTTATATTATTACGGAATATAGTAGTTGCTTCAATCGTAAATAGTAAATCGTCTAATCGTAAATCCCTTTCTCTTATCTAATCATAATCCCTTTGATCTGCCCACCCCCTAACTATCATTTTATCATTATTTAGCGAAAATATATTCATAAAATATACATATATTGAAAAGTTTTCCTATATTTGCAGTGTCACCAGTTGACATTTTATCAGAATCAACCTTTTAAAACATAGTATTATGAATATTCAGAAAATTATGTCCTCTCTTGAGGCAAAGCATCCCGGTGAATCTGAGTACCTCCAGGCAGTCAAAGAAGTACTTCTCTCTATTGAAGATATATACAATCAACATCCAGAATTTGAAAAAGCCAAAATAATCGAAAGGCTTGTAGAACCGGATCGCATCTTTACATTCCGCGTGACGTGGGTAGACGACAAAGGTGAAGTACAAACCAATTTAGGTTATCGCGTACAATTCAATAATGCGATCGGCCCGTACAAAGGCGGTATCCGTTTCCATGCTTCAGTAACCCTGTCTATTCTGAAATTCTTAGGTTTCGAACAGACTTTCAAGAATGCACTGACTACCCTTCCGATGGGCGGCGGTAAAGGTGGTTCCGATTTCTCTCCACGTGGTAAAAGCGATGCGGAAATTATGCGCTTCTGCCAGGCCTTCATGCTTGAACTATGGCGTCATATAGGGCCGGACATGGATGTACCTGCCGGTGACATAGGCGTAGGAGGCCGTGAAGTGGGCTATATGTTCGGTATGTACAAGAAGCTGACACGCGAACACACCGGAACCTTTACCGGTAAAGGCATGGAATTCGGAGGTTCGCTCATTCGTCCGGAAGCTACCGGTTTTGGCGCCTGCTATTTTGTTCAGCAGATGTTGAAAGATAAAGGAACGAGTTTCGAAGGCAAGACAGTGGCTATCTCAGGTTTTGGTAACGTAGCATGGGGAGCGGCAACAAAAGCAACGGAATTGGGAGCGAAAGTAGTTACCATCTCCGGTCCCGACGGCTACATTTATGATCCGGATGGCATCTCCGGCGAAAAGATCGATTATATGCTCGAGCTTCGTGCCAGTGGCAATGATATCGTAGCACCTTATGCAGAACAATATCCGAATGCCACATTCTATGCAGGCAAGAAACCCTGGGAACAGAAAGTGGATATCGCCATGCCTTGCGCTACTCAGAACGAAGTAAACGAAGAGGATGCCAAACAACTGGTTGCCAACGGAGTTATGTGCATAGGTGAAGTATCGAACATGGGATGCCGTCCCGAAGCAATCGACACCTTCCTTGCTGCAAAAATCATGTATGGCCCGGGTAAAGCTGTCAATGCAGGCGGTGTAGCGACTTCCGGTCTGGAAATGACCCAAAACGCAATGCATATCTCCTGGAGTGCCGAAGAAGTGGACAAACATCTCCATCAGATCATGAGTGACATCCATACCCAATGCGTAAAATATGGTACTGAAAATAACGGTTATATCAATTATATGAAAGGCGCCAACATTGCAGGATTCATGAAAGTGGCCCACGCAATGATGGGGCAAGGAATCATCTGATCGGATAGTAAAAACTTTGTTTAGTTGTATTTGTATTTGTGGTTTACGCTGCTTACCTCCTGTGACAGGACGTAGGTAGCGTACTTTTTTTTCCGAAGGTTTCATTTTCAACTAAAATAACCTAACTTTGCATCATGAAATCAAAAAACATAATATTGAAATGTTACAACCGGAATTAAAATTACGCCGCGATAAAATTCGCTGGCTTATGGCCCAACAAGGCATCGATGCCGCACTGATCACTTGCAATGTAAATCTGCTCTATACGTATGGCCGCGTTGTCAGCGGATATCTATACCTGCCGCTTAACGCTCCCGCCCGTCTGTTTATAAAGCGCCCGAATACCATTTCGGGAGAACATATTTTCTCTGTCCGTAAACCGGAACAGATTCCGGGTATTCTGGAGGAAGAAAAATTACCTATGCCTACCAAACTGATGTTGGAAGGTGACGAACTGCCTTACACGGAATACATACGGCTGGCAGCTTTATTCCCTGATGCAGAAGTTGTCAATGGAACCCCGGTTATCCGTCAGGCACGCAGCACCAAGACAGCCATTGAAATCGAAATGTTTCGCCGTTCGGGCATTGCACACGCCAAAGCATACGACCGGATTCCCTCTGTTTATCGTCCGGGAATGACCGACCGTGAACTATCCATCGAAATTGAACGCTTGATGCGCCTTGAAGGCTCTTTGGGTATCTTCCGGGTGTTCGGCCAGAGTATGGAAATTTTCATGGGAAGCGTATTGACCGGTGATAATGCCGCCACTCCCTCCCCATACGACTTTGCCTTAGGTGGCGAGGGGCTCGATCCTGCTCTACCCGGCGGTGTCAACAACACTCTTTTAAAAGAAGGACAAAGCGTAATGGTAGATTTAGGAGGGAATTTCAACGGATACATGGGCGATATGAGCCGTGTCTTCTCCATTGGCAAACTCAATGAAAAAGCTTACACAGCACATCAGGTTTGTCTGGATATACAAAACGAGGTCGCTTCGTTAGCCAAACCGGGAACCGTATGCGAAGATTTATACAATACGGCTATCGACATGGTTACAAAAGCGGGATTTGCAGAATATTTCATGGGAATCAGCCAACAGGCACGCTTTATCGGTCATGGCATCGGGTTGGAAATAAATGAAATGCCGGTGCTGGCACCACGCATGAAGCAGGAATTGGAACCGGGCATGGTATTTGCACTCGAACCGAAAATCGTATTACCGGGCATAGGCCCTGTAGGAATCGAAAACTCATGGGTGGTAACCAGCGAAGGAGTAGAAAAACTAACCATCTGTAACGAAGAGATTATCGAATTGAAATAAGTATCCGATATAATAAGCCTGTGAGCTACCGTATCTTGGAAATTACCACATAAAGAAAGGCTACGACCGATGTACTCCATCATTCGCAGCCTTTCTTACTTAAAGCATATAATCCTACCGCACCGTATTTATCCGGATTTATACTCCTTATTCAGTCCCTACTCGCCCTGAGGAGCAACAGGAGCCGGTTCTACCGGGGTTTCCAATCTTAAACTTTCCCAGCCAAACCAGGTAGGCGAAACCATGCATTGCGGTTCTTGCATTTTACCGATCATAGCGGTTGCCTTTTTCACGGCTGCGCTCGTTCTCTCAAACAAATCTTTCATTGAGAGATCTCCCCGCGCATCTTTAATGGTCTTAATCAGGAAGTAAGTGTAATACCCCTGCTTCTTATCGTGATAAACGCTGGATGTCTGGTCGCCGCTACTTGAAGAGAAACTCAACGTTTTCCCCTGTGGCAATCCGACCTTCGGTACTACACGCACTCCTTTCTGGGCAAGTAAAGGGGCAGCACTCTTATAGCCGCCACTGAAACAGGCATCCAGAAAAACATAAGCCCCTTTCACCGGATAAGTAGCCAGTTCCCTATACAATTCGGTCAGTGAAATTCCCAGACGGATATTCTTACCGGTAATATCCACCGGCAACAGATAAGGCTCTTTCGTGGCTTCGTCATTATTACCATGACCGGAATAATAGAATATCAACTCCGCTTCCGGATCGGTACTTGCCATATTCACTAACCAATCGAGCTGTTCGTGCATCATACCCGCCGTGGCATTAGGTACTACCTTTATCTGATTGTCGGGTACCCCGAACGTACGTACACAATATTCACGGAACACCATCGCATCATTCACAGCATAAGGCACATTGATTTCGGCATTGGCACCGGTCATGCTATAATCCTCATTACCGATAATCAGTGCATACCGGTGACGATTGACGGCTCCTACCGGAATATCTTCCATCAACTCACTCTTGAAAGTCAACGAGAAATCTTTGGCAACCGCCCTGCGGGCAACAACGTTTCCGCTCAGATTCATGGTACTTGCCGCAGTGAGGTATTCACCCACTTTCACCTTATAAGCCTCGTTGATGGCAGAAGAACGGGTAGATTCCGTAACTGCCAGTACCACGGCTATGGAGTCTCCGTCAAAGCGTTTGTTCACAAGAAAGCCGTAATCCAACGTAGCCACATCTCCCGGTGCAATGCTGTCGATTGTCATTTCGGGGCTGTCGGTCGTATAAACATTCTTCGGTAAAGTAAAATTCAGTTTTACATTGTGTGCCGTTTTCGTTCCGAAATTCTGTACGGCAACAGTCAGTTTTCCATTCTTACCGATAGTGATGGAAGAACCTTCGGATGCAAAGAACTGATGATCGGCAATCCGCAAACGCGGCATCGAATACTCCATCGTGTTCACAATCAGTTCGGACGGATCGGCATCGAACCCATTGGCTTCAAAAGCATAGATATTGATTCGGACCAATGCAGTAGGCATTTCCTGCTTCACGATATATCGAAAAGTATACTCTTTGGAAGTTCCGGCAGGAATATTCCCTCCATCCAATTCTCGCGGGCCATCGAAATACCGGTCATATCCCTGCTGTTCGGACAAACGGAGACGGATATTATAAGCATCGCCCTTTCCCTGGTTTTCAACGGTAAACTGCACGGCGAAACTCTCACCGGCATCGATCACCTTATTGTTATTACCATCTATAAAGCTATCCACACGTATCACCAGCATAGCCGGATCTACCGGAACCGGAACAGACGACTGCTCCTGCGCCACATTTTCCGTCTTCTTCAGAGACTCATTGTATGCAAGCAACCGATCCGGAAATAAAGTGTAAGAAGCACCGTCCTCGATAATCTTATTCAATACTTCATACTCGGCTTTCATATCCATATACTGATATACGCCGGCAAGCCCCTGCATATACATTTTGGAAGAAGGCTCTTTCTCCAGAATCTTCAGGAACAAGTCTTTTGCATCCAGAAGATACCCCGATGCACGCTGGCGGATCAATGCATATTCCGTATCGTTGGCAATCGTGGCACCGTTGTTCACGATTTCCGTCGCACAATTGAAATTGGCACGGGCCACTCCCGTCATCAATTCAAAATTATTGGGATAAAGCGCATAGAGACGTTTATAAATATCGAGTGCCTCTATGTTCTTTCCCTGCCGTTCGAGAATACGCGCTTTGATAGGCAACACCTTATCATTATTAGGATCCACGGCGAGAATCCTATCGATGGCTCCCAGTAACTTTTCCATATCGTTGGTGGCAATGTACACATTCACCAGATTATAAAGAAAATCCAATGACACAGGATATTTTTCATTGGCTTTCAACAAAATACGTTCCTGATCGGCATACTTCTTCTGCGACTGGTAAATCATATTCATATACACGTAGCAATCTTTTTCCTGCGCTTCCGTACCGGTATTCAGGTATTCCTGGAAATACTTCAAGGCCAGCTCGTTCTTTTGCAGGTTGTAAGCCGAAACGGCCGCATAATATACCACCGAAGCATAACGGTTGTCCTTAGGCAACAGCTCACTACGGAATATCGCCAACTGGGGCATATCGATATAAGCCGATGCAAAGTCCAACGCCTTTGCCGGTTGTTTCTGCTCCGAGTAATACACTGCACCATTCAACAGGTAAGGATACAAGGAGCGCAAACGATTCTTCGCCCCTTCCAGATACTGACCGTTATCCGGTGCCTCCACTATTTTTATGAAGTTGACATAACTCTCCAGCAGATAATCGTACATGGCAGTTATGTTCGTTCCTTTATCGCGCTCGCTTTCAAAAAGCACATACTGCTGGTTGGCCCGTTTGGAAACAGAAGCGGCATCCTGTGCCGCTATCCTGCCTGTTACCGCCCCCGCAGTGAGAATGATTGTCAGTAAAATAAGTCTTTTCATTGTTTGTTTATTGTTGGAATGCGTCCATAATCACGAATTCTACATTGATCTTGCGGAATTCCCCACCACGTTCTTTGGCCACTTCCACATGATATTCGTAGTCATTCTTTGTATTATTCAGTGTCGTTACATTCTTTTCGATATAGCTGTGTACTCCGGCGGCACGCAGCAACGCCAACTGTTCATTCTGGGTAATACCCGATGATTTGGTAACTGTTATATTGTCCAGATTCCCGTCCTTGTAATAAGGTTCGTCGGTAAATTCACCATAACGCCCGTCATAGGCAATGCGCCCGCGAATCGGACTGGCATCGGCCGAACCGGTAATAATCACCTTCACTTGTTTCCCTTCGGCAAGGTATTTAGAAAAATCGCCTTCAAAAGCATTCTTAATAATCTTCATCAAAGACATCGCCGCATTCGACTTCTCAATGTTATATCCACCGGAAGGAAAATCTTCTTTTGCAGAAAACTCCTTATTGATAACTTCATACTGATAGCCGACCTTGTAATTCAGAATCTTCTTTCCATCGGCATCCACACCCGGCACAACCTCTGTTTTCACATTGATCTGCGTATTGTCCGTAATCAGCTTATCCTGTTTTTTCTCTTCCACTACCTGTTCCTTGATTTCTTTCAATTGAACCTCCTCACGGGTAGCCTGCTGCATAATTTCGAGCGGAACGAAGTTTGCATCGGCTTCCAATGCGGTCAATTTGGTACGCCCGATATTATCATAGATGTATACCTTATTGGTAGTTTCGTTCTTCACTTCTACATAAGCAAGTTCAAACTCATCCTTGTCATTCAGCACATAAACAGCATTTTCGAATTTCAGGTTCTTTGCGTCCCCGAAACCTTCCGCTTCCCCGGCAGGCACTTCCAGAGCGATAGAAGGCAGTTGCTTGAATCCGATATTCAGCATATTGCTTGAAGCGTCATAGCCGCCGATAAACGGATTATCGATAGCAATACGGTCTCCGGCAAGTTCGGTAGCCACTTCCTGTGCAAACATCTGCTGTTGTTTCAAACGGGATTCATCGTTTACGCGGATCGCATAATCTTCCATCGATTCCCCCTGCATCATCTTCACCCATTCGTTCATTTTGGCGTCTACTTCCTTACTCATGATCTTCCCGTAGAAAGGATTCAATCCGTTGGCATCCCAGAACACCATTTTATAAGGACGGTTGGAGAGCAGGAATACCTCACTATTCTGATTGTTCTTGAAGAAACGGGTACCCACTACGCCCGGCTGTGCCTCCGACAATTCCTGCTCAACCACACTGTTTTTCAAGTTCACAATCACAATATCCTTATTGTCACGAACCACACTCACATATTTTCCTTCCGGATGGAAAGAAGGAGAAGTCAGCTTTCCACCCAATTTATCGAAAATATCGACTTTCTCCCAGTTCTTCGTATCGATGATCGTCAGGCGGTTGTCATCGGTAGTTGCAGCCAATAAAGAAGCATCGGTCGAAAAGGCAACCTCCTTAACTGTTGCCGGCATCGGAATGGAAGTACGCTGTTCTTTTGTCTGGAAATTCCAGATAACAATATTTTTCCCCACAGCCGAAGCGATGAAATAATTGTTGGAACTCAATGCTAACGCCGTAGCCGGAGCACTACATTTAATGTAAGCCTGTGGCAAATAGGCTTTGGTGTCATAAACGATTATCTCCCCCAAAGAATTGGAAGCAATGAAATTGCGCGCGTCACTTCCGTAACACATGGCCAGCATCAGCGGTTTCTCTTTCAATCCCTTCCTTTTGTCTTTCAGTTCAAACAGTTTTTTGTTCCTTTCACGGAAAGAAAAGATCGCAATCGGCTTCTTGGGACGCAATACAGCCAATGAACTGCCTGTCGGATTGAAAGCAATGCGATCGATGTTTCTCAACTCCGTAATAGCAATATCACGCATTGTATACATGACTCCGTCCGACAGATAAGCGGTACAGAAAGTCGTATTGTCAAATGCCGTAATCGGCTTTTGCGACATAAAAGTTCTCTTCTCAACGACTTGTCCCGTTACTTGTCCGCAAAAAAGAGCGGAAGCAAAAAATAAAACGACACTCCCACGGGAGCAAAATCCCCTTTTTATCATACCCATATACTTAAAATGATTTAGTTTATGTTTAAATGTGTTTTGCAAAATAAATATTAATTATTGAATCGACATTACATAAACAGCATTTTTTTTCAATAAAAGTGTCATTTCAGGAAGAAATGGGAGGAAGGAGAAAAGGAAAAAGACAAAAGAAGAAGTTTCAGAAGATAAATATCACGGTTTTCCGTTACAACACAGCAAATTACATATTAATCACATTCATAAAAAATCCGGTTACATTTAAATAAAATGCAACCGGACCTCTACGAAATGTCCTACTTTACTTTACAGGAACAAGCCCCATTTTTTTCGCTTTTTGGAATAAATATGCACGAGCCGCTTCATATTCATTCGGAATTACACCATCTAAAATTGCATCTTTTATAGCACTTTTTAACGATCCTACCTCCTTGCAGGGAGTGAGTCCGAAGATTTCCATAATTTCTTCACCACTCACCGGGGGCTGAAAATTCCGGATACGATCTTTCTCTTCCAAATCTTTCAGTTTCTGACGTACCAGAGCGAAGTTATTCAGGAAACGTTGCTTGCGTTCCATATTTTTAGAGGTGATATCGGCTTCGCACAGCGTCATCAGATCGTCTATATCGTCACCCGCCTCAAAAAGCAAGCGGCGCACGGCCGAATCCGTCACGACATCATCGGCAATGACAATGGGACGCATATGCAGACTTACCATCTTCTGCACATACTTCATCTTCTCATTCATCGGCAACTTCATCTTCCGGAAGATATTCGGAATCATTTTCTCGCCAATGAAATTATGATTATGAAAGGTCCATCCGGCTTTGGGTTCCCAACGCTTGGTAACCGGCTTGGCAATGTCATGCAACAAGGCCGCCCAGCGCAACCAAAGATTATCCGTATGCCTGCTGATATTATCGAGCACTTCGAGGGTATGATAAAAATTATCTTTATGTGCCCGTCCGTTGCGCGTTTCCACTCCTTGCAGTTCCATCAGCTCGGGAAAAATAAGAGCCAGTAATCCGCTACGTTCCAGATCAATGAATCCCTTCGAAGGTACCGGCGAGAGAAGAATCTTGTTCAGTTCGTCGGCTATCCGTTCGCGGGAAATGATCTTAATCCGTTCCCGGTTGCGGCAAAGAGATTCAAAAGTTTCATCATCTATATAAAAACCGAGCTGGGTGGCAAAACGAATACAACGCATCATCCTCAACGGATCGTCGCTGAATGTTATATCCGGATCGAGAGGGGTGCGTATCGTTTTCTCTTTCAGATCGTTCATGCCGCCGAACGGATCGACCAACTCTCCGAAACGGTCTTTGTTCAAGCAAACCGCAAGCGCATTAATCGTAAAGTCCCGGCGGTTCTGATCATCTTCCAAAGTACCGTCTTCCACTATCGGTTTGCGGGAATCACGCTGATAAGACTCTTTGCGTGCACCTACGAATTCCACCTCCACACCGTGATACTTCACCTGTGCAGTACCGAAATTCTTGAATACGGAGACGTGTGCTCCCTTACCCAAGTGTTTTCCCAATGCCTGGGCCATCTCGATGCCGCTCCCCACCACTACTACATCTATATCTTTAGAAGGGCGTTCCAGAAAAATGTCGCGTACGTAGCCACCCACTACATAGCACTCCAAACCGAGTGTATCGGCCGTTTCTGAAATTTGCCCGAATATTTTATCGCTAAAGCGTCGTTTCAATTCTTCTTGAGTCAACTCTATCATAATTGGTATTTAGAAATTAAAAATCAATGGCCGGGAGAGACTTCATACCACCCATCGATACTTTTGGAGTGCAAAGGTACAACTTTTCATTCTTTACATTTCACTCTTCACACTAAATTCGTATTTTTGTTGCCTATAAACATAAAGAACAAAAAGATGAAGAAACTGATTGCAGGAATCTGTGTTACCATGTTGCTGGCTTCATGCGGCAATGATGCGGAAAAGAAAGCAAGCGAAAAGCTGAGTGCCGCCCGCAGTGCTTTTGCACAAGGAGACTATAACGAAGCCAAGCTACAGATAGACAGCATTAAAATTCTATATCCGAAAGCCTTCGACGCCCGAAGAGAAGGCATCAAACTGATGCAACAGGTGGAACTGAAAGAACAGCAGCAGACTTTAGTTTACCTGGACAGCATGATGCAGACCAAACAGCAGGAACTGGAAAAAATCAAAAATAAATATGTACTGGAAAAAGACGCGGAATATCAGCGGGTAGGTAATTATTTCTGGCCGACACAAACGGTCGAGAAAAATCTGCACCGCTCTTTCCTGCGTTTTCAGGTAAACGAGCAGGGAGTGATGAGTATGACTTCCATCTATTGCGGAGGAAACAGCATCCATCATTTTGCAGTAAAAGTAACAGCACCGGATGGCAGCTTTGCCGAAACACCGGCATCGAAAGACAGCTACGAAACTACGGACTTGGGAGAAAAAATAGAAAAAGCCGATTATAAAATGGGAGCTGACGGAAATGTAATGGGGTTCCTCTATCTGAACCGGGACAAGAACATCAAAGTGGAATACATCGGAGAACGTAAGTATACCACTACCATGCCCCCTGCCGACAGACAGGCGCTTGCCGGTATTTATGAGTTATCACAATTGTTGTCATCAATCGAACAAATAAAAAAAGAGCAGGAAGAAGCGAACTTAAAAATACAGTTTGTCACTAAAAAGATAGAGCAAAAACAACAGGAAGAAAAAGCGGAGCAAAAAGATGAATGATTTCTTCACAAACCGGAGCTGCCACACGAACCACCTGTTTCGGAAAATCCTAAAACAAATCATATTCATTGCATTTTTGTTCTTGTTCAGCATGTGCATACAGGATGATCCTAAAGAGGTATTCTCACTAAAACCGGGTGATTCGTTGCCGGGGTTTTCGGTACAGGACAACAAAGGCGGGCTTATTTCGAATACGATACTAAAAGGCAAAACAAGTGTCATTGCTTTTGTGAATACCGGTTGTCCGGATTGCCGGAAGGAACTGCCGGAAATAGAAAAAGCCTATCAACAATTTCGTGATGATGAAAGCATTCGCTTCATTGCCATAAGCAGATCACAAGGCTATGAAAGTCTGACAGATTATTGGATAAAGAATGCCTTCACCCTTCCCTACTCCGCACAGGAGGATGATTTCATTTTTCAAAAATTTGCATCACAGAATATACCGCGTATTTATATTGCCTCTCCCAAAGGGATCATTGTTTTCGCATCCGATGATTCGTATATTGTCACCACGGAAATAATTGTCGAACAAATAAACGGAATAGCCGGAAAGTAGACATTCTCCCCCTTACGCAATAGCAGAAAAGGCTTGCCGGTGGGTATTACAGAGTGTAAGGAGAAAGATCGCAAGAGCCGGTATTCAAGAAGCCAGCACTTGGATATCGTATCCAATAAAAAGTCCGCTCTCAATGACTCCGGTAATGCTTTTAATCTCTTTCTCCAAAAAGTTTCCAATCCCGTCAAACCAAGCATCCAGAATAAAATTCCCGTTCTCGGTCAGTATCGGACCGTCTTTTCCTTTCGCCATCCGCAAAACGACTTTGGATGCCCCAAGAGTTTTCAACTGGTTTTCCACATAGACCACTCCGGTAGGAAAGACCTCTACCGGCACGGGAAACTTACTGCCCAATCTGGAAACGAACTTACTGTTGTCGACGAGTATGAAAGCCCGTTCACTGCTTTTTATCAACAGTTTCTCCTTGAACATGGCACCGCCCCGTCCTTTGATAAGATTATGCGAAGGATCTACCTCATCGGCACCGTCGAATGTCCAATCGGGACGCCTCTCCCAAAGAGTTGTTTGCGGAATGCCCAGTTGCACACAAGTCATGGAGATCTCCATCGATGCCGGAATGACTCTCACTTGAAGTTTCTCCGTCCGTATTCTTTCCGCGATGGCAAACAGGGTAAGATAAACCGTAGAACCGGAACCGGCTCCGATCACTTCACCATCCTTCACCTGTGCCGCCAGCTCGCGGGCAATGCGTTCCTTCCCCTCCCGGTTGATGATACGGTCCGACCATTGCAAACCGGTTATTAAATTACTCTTCCACTCCATTGCGTTTCGTTTTAGTGACTCGATTCATAAACAGATATCCTTTCATTATAAATGAACAAATAATACTTGAAAATGTTAGAAATGGTTCCATCCGTATGAAACTTATCGTTCCAACCATATGAAACCAATCGTTCCAATAGGATGAAACCGATCGTTTCAACCATATGAAACGAAGCGTACCCATAAGATGAAACGAAGGAAAACCTGCTTTGGCCCTCTATCGAGTATTATTTCACTCTCCTGTTCAACTGATTATTTGCTTTGGCAGGCTTTGATTTCCCGATCCGTTTCCCGGTAGGCTTTGGTTTTCCACTACTTTTAGAACGGGAAGCACCGGAAGAGACATTCTTTCTTATACCACTCATCATTATCTCCCTTCATAATATTCACCCAAGAAATAACGGGCAATAAAATCCCAGTTTTTCTCCAGTATTTCTTTTCCATTCTCAAAGGGAAGCTGTGCTTGGGGGAACAAATTCCGTTCCATGGCATGCTTTAACAAGTCGAACGGGCAACGGCCCTTATCGGTAAACACCTTATACCCTTCTGCCGAAGCCGCCGCTTCATTGTATGCAGTTTCATTGCGTTTATCACAAAAGAATTGTGCAACACCCGGTGCCATCAGGATACCTTTGGGATTGGCAAACACAACGACATTGTCACCATCCTCATCCGGTTTATCGGGAATATCCGCCCGATTCCAATGCAGATGCTTTACAAAGAAATCCTCCATCTGCCCGTAAAGCGGAAAATACATCAACTGTTCACCATGCGAAGCTTCCAAAAAGAGCTTTACGCTTTCCGGCAATTGAATTTCCGGAGTTATTGCGGGAATGGCAGTCCGCTCCACCAATAGCTGTTCGGACGGCAACACCCAATCACCGGAAGGGATTTCCGTAATAGGCGCCTGCTCAAATACATGATCCATCAACCGATAAACATCTCCGGCCAATCGCAGCATCTCTTTATCAAAGGGGTTGGCAACCGTCGCCGAGAAATCATCGTCCGAATTGAGTTTCCACAGGACAAAAGCAATGTCGGCTTCGTTTATCTCATCAGGAATATAATCTTCCGACAACTCATAAAAAGGAAGGTAACTACCATATAGCTGATGACACAGGTCGCAGAAATGCCGCCATCCGCCTGCATTCGCTATGCTGTCTTCCAGATATAGAGTCAGCATAATGGCAGCCCGTTGTATATCCTCTGTCCGTTTTCCGATATAGGGTTGTGAAGAGCCGATCAACGAGAAAAGCCGGTTGGCAAAGTCCAGATACCATTCATCCGTAGAAACCGACTTTGCACGAGGATGAGGCCGAAGCCACGACTGCATAAATATCTTTTTATTTCGTTCCATATCACGAGGGTATTTTTTTAATAAAGCATCGGGAAAGTATTATCTTGTAAGCGAGAATTTCAGTCTCATTCCGAAATCCGCACTGGTCACCGGATAAGAGCTGGCAGATACAAGCGGCGTATTTTTCTGACGATCATAATAGAAGCTGACGCTAAGCAGGCGGCTCAGCGTATAGTCCGCAGAGAAAGAGATTTTAAGTGCCTTGTTACCACTGGTGGCCTGCGTGGTCACTTGCTGGATATCCCGGGCAAGAGCAGACTGATTACGGAAAGACACATCCATACGCAACGCAAGGTCGTTGCTTATCTTATTCTTCGAATCCTTCTTATTGCGTCCCGGGAAAAGTTCAAGACCCATGATCTTATATCCCATACCCAATACGAAATCTTTCGTACTGCTCTCTACAATCTGATTGGCGGCAAGGCTGAGATTAAGAATTCGGGTAGTCTTGTATTCCACCTTGGTAGTGATGCCGTTTTTGAAAGTAACGTCCACGCCTAACAAAGGAGAGAACTGTTCGTTGATGGAAACAGCAGAAACGTCATACATAGAGGACGGAACAGGTATACCGGTCTGTATATCATCTACAAATCCCCAATCCCCCATGTAGCTATGGAAATTCTGGAACGTACTGTAACTACCGACACTATACGTACTGCGATAAGCATGATTCAACGTCACACTCTTAAAGTATTTCTTGAAAAATTCAAGTTTGCTCAATCCGCTGTAAGTCACACGCCAGTTAGGCATCATAGACAAGATACCCGGGAACAGGTCGAGAGCACTGTTGCTTGCACTTCGTCCGGTGTAAGCCGCCAGGAAAGCCGGTATCATCACGTCAGAACTATATTTGTTCACCTGATACAATGGCTGTTGATTCAAGCCACTCTGCCCCTGATAAGGAACTCCGGCATACATATTTTCTATCCTGTTCTTTATGATATCCAGATTTCCTAAAAAGCGGTTGAAAGAAGAGGATGAGTAACCGTTAGAAGCACTGCGGCGTTCGAATGCACTACCGATCGTGATCACCGTCATATTGAAGTTACCGCTCTGTATCTGAGGCATGCCTTCATACATAAACTGAATCTGATTGGATTTATTACGGGTACGTCCGGCATTAAGATCGATCTTCAAATCACGGACAGGCTCCAGCGTCATACGTATCTGTAAATCTTCCTGGGCATTGGTTGTTGCCGGACTTACTACAGAATCTGAAACCAGCCAGCCGTTATCCAACGCCTTGTTAATATAACTGTCGCCCGTCATACCGAAAGCAAAATCAAGTCCCGGAGCAAAACCGGACGCTCCTTTCGTCTGCCCGAGCATATCCCCTATTTCCGGTCGGAAACCGGATATGGACATCGCATAGGTGTTTTTATAAGTAACACTTACATTACGTACCATCATAGCGACACGCGCTGCCGACTGTGCTATCTTATACCAACGGTTATCTTCGGGTTTCGGGCCTTGTATAGCGGTCAGTTTTATCCGGATGCTATCTCTTGTTTCGATGCGAATGGTATTGGCATCCATCACTTTATAACGAATCGGATAACGGTTACCATCTACTGTCAGTGCCGAGACTTTCGGTTTCTTCGACCCCAAGCTATGACGAACGGTCACCGTAGTGTCTTTCTTCAACTGTATCTCTTTTTCATACCGTTTCGGTTTCTCTTTCTTACGCGTATCCGGACGACGCGCCGAAGAAGTAGCGGCAAAACGACGGTTGGTAGCTTTAAGGAAAGGCACCTTATTATATAGAGTCTCCAAATTGAAACGCCCGTTCACATCGATACTGCGCTGGTTCGAAATGGTATTACCCATCTCTCTCCCATCCGAAAGCGACACACCGCGATCCCAATTGTAAGAAGAGTTAAAACGGGTATCCGCCGTAATCCAGTCGGTAGCAGGAATTTTATCGAATGGCAGTTTATACGAAGCATTGAATGTCTGCTGATAATCGATCGGACGTCCGAAACTCAACAGACTACGACGTATCGTATCCTTCTTCGCTTCATATTCATCCGGATCGAGCGTCTTGTTTACCACTCCATAAGGTTCTTCTATCTCGGCACGAGTGGCCGAAGTGAAATTCATACGAAGATTCTTCGTCAAATCCCAGCGCAAGGCAAAGTCGCGATTCCACAGAAAATCTTTCGCCACACTTACGGGAATATCGGCAGGATCGCTCAAGTTCTCCATATCACGCAGTTGGAGTTCGTAATAGTGACGGCTCATATCCGTATTGAAAGAGATATTCTGCGGCAGATAACTCAAGTTCAGGTCTTTCACAAATTTCATCCATTTGGATTTGCTCTTCAATCCTTTGAAGGGTTCCCAAGCTTTGTAAACGGGAGCATAATTATAAGACAACGCCCCACGCCAGTCCGTTTCATTTTCATAAACAGTGGTACTGCCCTGGTTATGCCGTTTCGTACGGCTATAGCTCATGGTAAAGTTACCCGGATCATAAGGCATCGGATTTTTACTGGTAACCCCTACACGCATATTACTCAGACTGAAATTCTTGTACGTCGTTATCTCGTTGGCGATGTTCCGTAAAGAATCCCGTTCCCTGTCGTTAGCCAATGCATCAAGTGCATCCTTCAGCAACATATCCTTATCCAACGGATTATACTTGGGAGAAGTTTTTTCACGGGAATAAGAGTAGTAAATCGGGGCACTCAACTTCACCGCTTTCGGGAAGAAACGTCCCAGTTCAAAGGTGGTAGTGAACTGATATTGATAATAGTCGTCCAAGCGACGCTCGCTGACACTCTGTTCCAATCCGCCGAATCCCGCAGTCTCTACATGTCCGGCCATACTTACACTACCGAGGTCGGAAAGTTGCACATTCATATTTCCCTGTGCTGCCCAACCGCCGTCTTCATCAAAATCGGACAGACGCAATTCGTTCACCCAAACCTCTATCGACTTTTTAGAGCGCGAATTATTGCGCACACCGATCATCATCGTCTTCACTTCCGCCAATGACGGATTACCGATAATACTTATCTTGTTGGCCGGTTGCTCCGAATCGTATTCGGAATAAAGTTTTCCGTAACTGACACCGCTCAGAGGATTGTTCTTCGCCTGATTACGTTTCTTCTTCAAATCGGTAAAAACAGAAAGAGCAATGTCCAACATATTATCTTTAGGCCACACAATGAGTTGGTCGGATTCCGAATCTCCATTATAATGTCCGGCAGGAGTCAATTTCAACGGTATTTCGTATTCATAGAAATTAGAACGATAGTCGGATCCCAAACGAATGAATACGGATAACTGCCCATCTTCCGGATCGGTAACATTGTCGGTCAGCGCTGCTGCGTGAGCAAACATCTTCAAGCGACGATACTGGCGCATGTCCATTGTAGAGTTTTTGTATACGGCACGTGCATCACCCGGCGCCAGATCTTCCAGCTTCAAACTCATGGCCTGCTCATTTTGCTGGCGTAACTGCGGCTGTCCCGGATCTACAACTCGACTGATGCCTGGAGGCATTACATAGTTTACCGGCGTTTTATCACCATTCTCTTCTATATTGACAGTAGACACATCCAATGTACCGGTTACAGTAGGAGCCGGATTTTGAAGATTGTACAAAGGATCTGTATACGTACGCCATTCGCCACGCACCAGTTCCAGCGTAGCAAAACGCAAAATAACAGGTTTCTCGAACTGGGTAAGGAACATACGCATGAAACGTATCGATTTAAAGTCTTTGATATTACCGATAGGCGTTCCGCTACGTACAGGAACCTTAAACTGATACCAGGTTACCTCTTCCGAGCTGCCATTACGCAGTCTTACTTTCGATACCCGTTTATCCGTAATGTAATTCTGCCCGACTTCCAGTTTGGAAGGAGTCAGGTGAATTCTATACTGAAAATATCTTTCCGTCTCCGAAAGGGTATTATCCTGATTGATATCTTCAATATCAGGACTATCTTTGGCAGCAGTCGGGTAACTTTCCGGAGAATCTTCCTTGGCAACCGAGTTGCCCTCCGTATTATTAAAATACTTGTAACGTTCGAGAATGCTTTTCTCTTCGGCATCATAGTCCGATCCGCGATAGTAATGAAATTTATCACCGGCCGGTGAATCATAGAATTTCTGAAAGGCATCGGCGTTCAACTTCGGCCGTATCTCTTCAAGATACTTGGCATATGTAGGATAGTTCCTTTCATCTTCTACCGATAGTCCGTTGAATCCGACATCCTGCTTCTTGCGGGCTCCTGCCGTATTATCAAAAGCATATACCAGACTACGGTCTTTGGGCACACGTCCCCAAACCGTATAATCCACCCGGGACGGATCGTCATCGATAGGCAAACCGTTCTCGAAAAACTTCTTTCCATCTTTCAGGATATCCTCAGAAATATCTCCTAAGTTGAAATACAGATATCCGCCTTCGTTCGTACTGCGGGTATTTTTTCTTGTTGAAGTACCCGGTTCGTCTCCATCGGCATAAATAAAGGGATCGAGCAACCAGAACTCCAAATACTCGATGTTATTCTTTTCAAAATCACTGGTCTCTATTTTACGCATCATTCCTCCCCAACGCTTTGCAGGATCCAATAGATTTCCATTTTCATCCAAATCCCTGTCCAAGTTGTAAGGACCGCGCTCCTGCGGATAATAGGCGACATTCAACACTGACATAGTGGACGTTTCCGTATTGTTATAATCTTTGCCGGGAAACAACTCCGGTTCATAAACTTCACGGACATAATGATTGGAAAGCTGGTCCAAATCATTTTTAATATGGGTCGGAGTCAATGAGGAATTACGGCGGGTAAACAAACCGTCGATATGATACCAAGCCAGCAAAGCACGGTTTTTCCCAATAGCCGTACTATCGGAAAGGTTGGTACTTGCCTCCGGAAATAATATCTGTTCGCCGCTTCCCCCGTTTAGAGGCCCTTTTGCATTATAAGGAATAGAAGAGAGCTGCCAATTTAGCGGTTGGCTTAAATCGATTCCACTTTGAGAACTTTCAAAATCATCGATATAAGAAGAGTTGTCCTGCAATCCTCCGCTATGTCCCGGGATAAGCTGGGCAAATTCCAATCCCAAGTTTATATTCGACGGGGCGGTAGCTTCGACAAAAGGCAACTTATCCACCATATTGGTCAGCCACTGGCTTTCCCGCTTCCACGACGCATTCAGCCCCCACAAAGTATTCGAAATAGGTTCGTCTCCCATAGCCACCTTGGTGGTCATCGGTTTTTCACTCAGATGCATAATGGTACCTCCCAACTGGAAATCCGGTGAAAAATCATACGTGAAATTCAGCCCCAACATCGTTTTTCGCTGCATGTTGTAAGCCGTATTACTTTCAAGATTCACACTGATCGCAGTACCTGCATCGATGATACTTTGATTCAGGATGGTAACTACTCCCATCGTATAGTCAACCGAGTAATCGGAGTTTTCCGTCAGCGTCCGTCCACCAGCCGTGACACGCACCGATCCCCGGGGGACATTCATCGAACCAAGACGTATCTCATTGGCAGACGAGGCACGGTACTCTCCCTGCAGACGGAATTTATCTTTCTCCGCCAACTGCTTGGCCACCGTCAATGTAGAGTCATACAACTCCGTAAATGCATACTTATCGGCCAGTTCCTTATTGCCGAGTTTATCGGCCAGATACTTACCGAAAGGTTCCACCACCGGGAAGAAGATACGACCGTTTTGCGCATTGACCGTATACCCTTCGACAAAATCGAAGAATCCGTCACTACCCACCTGGTTCTTACTGTTCAAACGATCCAGATTCATCACCTTAAGCAAAGGTATCTTATTGATTTTCCCTTCCGGAATGTATCGCAGATACACACCCGTAGTATCACTCAAATAGGTAATATTCAACGTAAACTTCTCCGATTGCACCTGATAAGCATTCAATGAATAGACGTTTTTCATCATCAAATCCCAGCAATTGGAGTTCGGAGAATTAGAGGTGTTTTTCAATAACTTCACATAAAGACAATTTGAAGTTTCCTTTATATCGGAAGAAAATTCACCGACCTGATAGGTCTTACCACCGATATTATATTCAAATGCAACGGCAAGCACCTCGTCGGGCTGCAAAGTCTGTTTCACCGAAAGATATCCTAAAGTGGTGTTCAGCGTATATTCCGAAGAAGTCAGCAAACGGGCACTTTCTATCTTCTCATAATCCATCCCGCTCTCCATCCCGGGAATACCCTCCATTACGGCATTTACCGAACTGATATCACGTGCGGCGGAATAAACATTCACCATCTGGCTATACAGATTATTGGCACTATTCCTCGGAACTTTATTGCCTCCCGATTCGGAGGACCACGGCGAACCGGCAGGAAGATTGCTCTCTCCCAAATCCGTCAACGCCACAATATTACGAGGGTTATCATAATTACCCCGTTTGTTAGTCACCCACACTTCAATGCGGTTAATCGTGACACCGGAAAGAATATTCGGCAATTGCGCCATATTCTCATCATACCTATCCCGAAAATAATGCGCTAGGAAAAAGTGACGGTTCTCATCATAATCGGCTGCCGAAAAATCAAAAGGAATCGTTTGTGCCCCACCCTTACTGCTCACCGTTTTCGATTCGCTTTCCTGCTGGCTGATAACCGTCTGTAACTTCAATTTTCCAAATTGCAAATCTGCACGTACACCGAACAGGGAAGTGGCTCCCCGTATCAATGAGTTACCGGTAGTCATACTCACATTACCGGCTTCCAGCAGTTTTATGATCTCATCTTCTTTACCTTCATACTTCAACTTCAACTTTTTACTGTCGAAATCAAAAGTTGCATCCGTATTATAGTTCATGTCAAGGTTCACCTTATCGCCCACTTTACCATTGACATTGATATTGATCTTTTCGTCAAAATCAAATCCCCAGGTCTTACGCATACTTTCGGGAAGAGTCGGATTCTGAACATTGTTATACTTCATTCCCATACTCAGTTCAGCACTTCCCTGAGTTCTGATCTGAACGCCACCCGGACCGAATATCTTTTCTGCCGGCCCGAGATTGAACTTCATGTTCGTGAAGTCGAAATCTTCTTTTCCTTTGGTGAATACCGAGTCGTTGCGTTGGCGATAATAGTTCTGCATAGAACGTTTCATACTCCAGTCCAGATATTCGGCAGGAGTCATAATGATGGGAACTTCCATTTCCTGCCCTCCTACAATGGTACGAATCAGATAGCGATTGATCAATGCATCATACTCTACCTTCTCTTCAACAATAGGCATGGGCTGGAGCACTTGGGCAACAGCAGGCAAACTTCCTAAACATAAAAATAATATGCCAATAAAGTAATGTGTCGACATACCGACGAACCCGCGACATACCTGCGCAGCACATTGGTAAATTGAAACATCAAAAAATTGGCATATTACTTTCATAATCTTTTCAAAGCAAGTTTAATAACTTTCTCTACAGCCGCATCGGGCTCATCTTTCAAAATGGCAAGTACTGCTTTTTGTGAAGGAGCAGCCGCAAACCCAAGCATAGTAAGTGCAGCTACCGCTTCTTCCTGTATCTCGGTATTCATGGCAGACAGCAACATAGCCTGTCCGCCTCCGCTTGCAGGTACGGAAGTCTTTATTTTATCTTTCAAATCGACAATTACACGTTGTGCCGTTTTCAATCCGATCCCCTTCACGGTTTTCAACATGTTGGCATTTTCTGTGCTGATCACATTTACCAACTCGGCCGGAGAGAGTGCCGAAAGAATCATCCGCGCCGTATTACCGCCGATGCCGGATACGGAAATCAATAACAGGAACAACTCACGTTCCTGCTTGTCCGCAAAACCATAAAGCACATATGCATCTTCGCGAATGGCTTCATAAATATAGAGTTTGCAAGTGCTTTTTCCTTGAATTGCAGAGTATGTATTTAATGAAATATTTACCGCATACCCCAAACCGTTACAATCGATTATCGCTGTTGCCGGACTAAGTTCGGCAATCTCGCCTTTGACGTATTCTATCATAATATCCTTATAACGCACGCGCACGAGAAATATTGTGCTTTACTAACCTTGAGCAACAAAAACTAACTTTAACAACCCTTTTAGGGCAATAAACAGAGAAAATGATTATTTTTGCGGTATAAAACAAGAAATATGTTAAACAAAACCAATAAAGAAATGAAAAAAGTAAGAGCAGCCATCGTTGGATATGGCAATATTGGTCACTATGTACTGGAAGCGCTCCAGGCAGCCCCCGATTTCGAAATAGCAGGTGTAGTCCGCCGTGCAGGAGCCGAAAACAAGCCGGCCGAACTGAACGATTATGCCGTTGTGAAAGACATCAAAGAGCTGCAGGGAGTAGACGTAGCTATTCTATGTACTCCTACCCGCAGTGTAGAATCCTACGCAAAAGAGATTCTGGCATTAGGTATCAATACGGTAGACAGCTTCGATATCCACACAGGTATCACCGCTCTTCGTCGTGAACTCGGTGCTTGTGCCAAAGAGCACGGGGCTGTATCCATCATTTCGGCCGGATGGGATCCGGGAAGCGATTCGATTGTACGTACCTTACTGGAGGCCATTGCTCCCAAAGGAATCACTTATACAAATTTCGGCCCCGGCATGAGCATGGGACATACGGTAGCCGTAAAAGCCATCGACGGGGTGAAAGCCGCCCTCTCAATGACGATTCCGACCGGAACCGGTATCCACCGGCGCATGGTATACATCGAACTGAAAGACGGTTACAATTTCAACGAAGTGGCTGCAGCCATTAAATCCGATGCCTATTTTGTAAATGACGAAACCCACGTGAAGCAAGTAGACAGCGTGGATGCATTGCTCGACATGGGGCACGGCGTAAACCTTACCCGTAAAGGAGTATCCGGTAAAACCCAGAACCAATTGTTTGAATTTAACATGCGCATCAATAACCCCGCATTAACCGCACAGGTTTTAGTTTGTGTGGCACGTGCTTCCATGCGTCAACAACCGGGATGTTACACCATGATAGAAGTGCCTGTAATCGATCTCCTTCCGGGAGACCGTGAAGAATGGATCGGACATCTGGTATAAAATGAAATTATACTTGGGGGATGTGTCAAAACTCCCCTTTTATCGAAATCGCCCTCGCTACAACTGACTGTGGCGAGGGTGATTTTTAGTTTATGAGAGTTTCGACACACCCTCTTTAATTCCAAGTCGCTTTACCCGCTTGATCGGTGCAGGAAACGAATCACCTTCTTTCTGCAAATCGTTTAATTATTCTGGCGGGGACACCACCAATCAGGCAGTCTCCGGGAAATGATTTTGTCACTACGGCTCCTGCGGCAACGGTAACATTGTCGCCGAGCGTCACACCACCGAGCAGGATTGCTCCGGCACCTATCCAGCAGCCGTTACCGATGGTCACGGGTTTTGCATAAGTCTTACAGAAGTAAGCTTGCGGATTATCCGGAAAATCGGGATTGCGACGCTCTTCCCACTCAACCGGATGGGATGCCGTGTTGATTTGGACTCCGGGAGCGATCAGGACGTTGTCGCCAATCGTAATCTTATTGCAGTCAATCAATGTACAGCGATAGTTAATCGATACATTATTGCCAAGATAGATATTGCATCCGAATCCACAGATAAAATCATCCCCGACGGAACAATTCGTGCCGATGCCACTGAACAACTCCCTGAGCATTGCATAACGTTCCGGTCTCCGCTCATAAGGCAAAGCATTATAGCGTTGCATCCATCGTGTTGCAACGGACTTCATTTCAATGAATACTTTGTCGTGGCAGTCGTAAAACTCGCCCGCCATGCACTTTTCAAGTTCTGTCATATGCTTCCTTTCAGTTACCATGTTATTAGATTATTCCACACAAATCCGCTCCACATCGGCGGCATAGTTCTCCGGAGAGGTAAACAGCACAGCATTCATGCCGACCGACTTCGCCCCCTCTACATTTTCTATCCTGTCATCGGTGAACAGGCATTCAGCCGGTTCAAGACCATAACGTTCACATAAGCGCAGATAGATTTCCTTCTCCGGTTTAACCAGATGCTCTTCACACGATATAACCTGTCCGTCGAGCAAATTAAAAATCTCATATTTGTGCATCACCTCATAGACATCACTGCACCAGTTACTCAGTCCGTAAAGCTTGAAACCTTTAGCTTTGAGTTTGCTCAGCACTTCCCTCATCCCCTCTATTTCTGTTACCTCTGCCAGATAATTGTCACGAAAAAAACGGAGAGCCTCAGAGCAGAGAGGATTATTGTGTTGCGCCTCCCTTATCAGCTCATCCAATGGGATAAGACCACGGTCACAAGCTTCGGTAAATTCCGGAGAGGCTAAAATAGCCATGCAACGCTCCATTGCCTCATTCTTTTCCTTGAAATAGTGTTCAAGAACAGCGTGCAAATCATGGTTCACAAGGACTTTCCCGAAGTCAAATATAAGATTCTTTATCATTGTTCCAGATCCGATTTAGTTAATGTTTTATTCATTATAGTCCGCGTATATACACCACTATCTCGTGCAAAAATACGGAATGGAACCCATTCTAATTTTAACCTATGTGAAAAAAGCACTCAACCTTTGGCCCTGATTCTACTGAGGGAGGGTTGGGCTATTCCCAAAAAAGAGGCGATATGTCCCAAATTTACCCGGTTGAAGATATCGGGATATTCCTTTATCAATTTTTCGTAGCGTTCTCGGGCTGATAGATTCAGTTGGGAAATATGGGTATCTTGCAGTCGGAGGAAATTTTCCTGCTGCAACACCCGCATCCAGTTTGCGATATCTATCCGGTACTTATACAGGTTGTTCAGCTTTTCTATGGAAATGGAACAGGCCGTTGTCTCTTCCACCGTTTCCACGTATTCAAATCCTGCCTTGTTACGGTATAAATCCCAGGAGCCGCAAGTAACGTCCCCTTCTATCGAGAACCAGGTAGTTATCTCCTTACCGTCATGCAGGATATAAGAGCGCGTCATGCCTTTCTCTATAAAATAGACCTGCCTGTCCAGACGTCCGGCTTGTATAATAACAGTGTTAGCCGGAAAGACATGCTGTTTGAAACAACTTCTTAACAACTCCAACGACTCATCCGAAACCGGATAGTATTCTTTTATCTTTCTTATTATATTGTTCATAGCCATGTACTTTCTTCCTTTGCAAAGGTACGAAAACGTACAGAAAACATTCCGGTCATCTTAAAAAAGTTACATTCCGCATCAACTCTCAGGATTCAGTTAAGAAACTGTTTTGAATTTCTATAAATATTTTTTTTGATTCACTTTCGTCTATGCCTTGAGCGATTTTCCGGTCTGTTTCCATTCTTTTTAATCGTCAGACAGCCCGCTATCCTCCTCTTGAAAACAGAAAAACAGCCTCAAAAATAACTCTCAAAATAATGCTGAACAAAATTTAAACATGGACTTAAACAGACTCTTATTTTTTTGTATATATTTGCAATATCAAATATTATCAAAAATGCACAACAACTATGGACTGCAAGTTAACCTTTTTTCTATTACTCCGGCTCTGTATACACTACCTGCTTTTGTCCGCAAGTTTACAAACAATAACTGCAAAAAAAACATGTATTTATCCATACTGAAAAAACTCTAAATAAAATAAATATGAAAAACCTATTAATCATCTTGTTTGCCTGTTTCATGACAGGACAAGTTTATGGACAAGAAATTTCCGTACCGGCAGTTAACACGAAATTCGGCAAACCTTCGGATGAAGAACTTAAAATGACAACCTATGCACCGGATACTACAGCAACTGCTGTCGTTCTTTGTAAAAAGACCGGTGCATTTTATGACTTTATAGCCGATGATTTCCGGCTGAATTATAGCTATGAAACCAAAATTAAAATACTCAAGCCGGAAGGAACCTCTTTTGCAGATATTTGCATACCCTATTATGAGAATGAAAACCGCTCTTCAATGAAAGAAGCCGTCACTCAAATAGACGCTTTCGCATACAATATTGAAAATGGCAAAACGGTACGTACCAAGATGAAACGTGAGTTTATCTATAAAGAACGGCTCAATGACAAATACATGCAAATTAAATTCTCCATTCCCAATGTAAAAGTAGGAACCGTTATCGAATATAAATATAAGGTATTATCCGATTTCTACTTCAATATAAATGATTGGAGTGCCCAACAATCCATTCCTACTCTCTATACGGAGTATGATATCACCGTTCCGGAATATTTTAAATTCAATCTGGATGTACGCGGTACGGAAAGGCTGGAAACAACAGACGATTCGGAAGCGGTCAATCTCAGCATAGGCAACCAATTACTGCAATGTAACGGCCGTCATCTCAACTTTAAAGGCAGACAACTTCCAGCCTTGCACGATGATAATTATATCTGGTGTGTAAATGACTATAGTACGCAAGTCAATTTCGAACTAGGAGGCCTGGACTTTCCCGGTGCCCTTTACAAATCATTCACTCAATCCTGGGAAAACATAGATAAAATGCTGCTGGAAGACGGTGAATTCGGCGGACAGTTGAAAATACGCAATCCCTATCGGGAAGAAATGGCTGCTTTGAACTTAGACCAACTGAAAAGCATCGAAGAAAAAATAAGCGCCATCTATACTTTCTTAAAAGGAAAAATCACCTGGAATGAAGAATACTCACTTTATGGAGGAAAAAGCAAAAAAGTGATCAAAGACGGTATGGGAAACAATGCGGAAATCAACTTCATATTAATGAGCATGCTCCGGGATGCCAATATTCCCTCTTTCCCTGTAGTCATGAGCCGCCGCAATATGGGAATACTCCCTTACTCCCATCCATCCGTACAAAAACTAAATACCTTTATAGTAGGCGTAGCAAACACCGACAGTACGCTTGTTTATCTGGACGGTTCCGTAAGAGACGGTTACATCAATATACTTCCTCCCGTACTAATGGTAAACCGGGCACGCGTGATCATGCCCGGAAAAGGCGGATTATGGGTTGATTTAAGCAAGACCTGCAAAAACCAGTTACGCTCTATCGTAAATGCTACCATCAGTCCGAATGGAAAAATATGCGGCAATCGCAATACCAGTTATACAGGCCAGTATGCCTCATCATTCAGAAGAAAATACCGGACCGCCAAAGACAGTACGGAATTTGTCAACGAACTTGCTACCCAAGAAGACATGAAAGTCAGCGTTTTCAATGTACAAGGAGTAAATCGGTTCTCACCGCAAGTGAAAGAAACGGTTATTTTTGAAAAGCAGGCAACTACCAATGACAATTTCATCTATCTCAACCCGCTTATATTCTTACATACGGAAAAGAATCCCTTCACACAGGCAGAGCGAAAACTACCTGTAGAGTATCCCTTCACCGACCAGGTCGTATTATCCGTTAACCTGACATTGCCGGAAGGATACACAATAGACGAATTACCGAAACCGCTACTGGCAAGAACAGAAGACAAGCTGGGCATGTGCCGTTATGTTCTGGAACAGAAAGAGAATAAGCTGACCATCAACTACACATTCTCGTCCAACAAATTATTATATCTCCCTGAAGAATATCCCGGACTGCAAAACTTCTGGAAAGTGATAGCCGAGAAGAACAATGAAACTGTAGTACTTAAGAAATTGTAATTCTATTATGATAAAAAACAAGTTATACAACAGTATTCTGACGCTTCTGCTATTCCCTTTCGTTGTACAGGCACAGGCAGACACCGATCGGAATGCCTATTCCATCGTACAGGATGCCACGACAAAAATTATTTGCGAATCAACTTCCAGTGCCTTACGTAAAGAGAGTTACACCATCACGATTCTAAATGAAAAAGGACGGGATGCAGCACATTTTTTTTGTGTATGCGACAAGTTTACCTCTCTCCGGAAATTCTCCGGAGAAATAGCAGATGCCAATGGTAAAGTTATCCGCAAAATAAAAAAGTCGGACCTGCAAATGTCAGAATACTCTTCGGGACTGACCAGTGATGATTACACCTATTATTATGAGTGTAATCTTCCCCGCTACCCACTGACCATAAAATACGAATGGGAGGTGAAGTACAAAGACGGATTAATCTGCTATCCGACATTCAGACCTCAAAAAGCCTACAACCAGTCGGTAATAAATGCTACATACCGTCTCTATACCCCTGCCGGCAATCCGGCCCGTTACCGGATGGTAAACATGAAGGCCGATGTAAAACAGGAGGTAACATCTAAAGGAGATATCCTGACCGAAGTATCCTCAGGGCCGATGACAGCCATCGAATACGAGCCGTTCGGCTTATCCCTCGCCGAACGGCTTCCCCGTATCCATTTCTCGCCCAAACTTTTCACTTTCGACGGAACACAAGGTGACATGAGTTCCTGGCAATCTTACGGTATCTGGCAGAATAGTCTGCTTGCAGGACGCGACCAATTGGCAGAACCCATAAAAGCGAAATTACGGGAACTGACAGCCGGTTGCGGTACTCCACGTGAAAAAGTACAGGCAGTCTATAATTACCTGGCCGAAACCACTCGTTATGTAAGCATTCAATTAGGAATCGGCGGTTTGCAACCTATCGCCGCTTCCGATGTCTGCCGGGCAGGATTCGGCGACTGTAAAGGATTATCCAATTACACCCACGCCATGTTGAAGGAACTGGGTATCCCGTCTGTTTATACTGTAATCAGTACTGACAACGAACGCTTATTGCCTGATTTTTCCAGTGTCGATCAAATGAATCATGCCATCCTGCAGGTTCCGCTTCCGGAAGATACGCTTTGGTTAGAATGCACCAATCCGCAGCTACCATTCGGATATGTACATAGCAGTATTGCCGGACATGATGCCCTATTGATTACAAAAGAAGGAGGGATTATGTGCCGCCTGCCCTCCTATCCCGATTCGTTAAATACGCAAACAACCAACGCTTCTGTCACTCTCACTCCTACCGGAGGGGCAAAGATAAAAGCCAGCGAAATCTCACATTTGTTTCAATATGAAAGTACGGCAGGTATCACTAGGCTCGAGCCGTCACACCGGAAAGATTATTTACGTTCCGGCATCAATCTGATACAGGCTAATATAAACAATATACAAATCAACGAAGCCAAAGAGGTCATTCCCATGATCGATATCCAATATACGGTCGAGACGGAACAATACGGAAATAAAACAGGAAATCGATTGTTTATCCCGGCCAATATCTTCCGTAAAGGATTTACAACACCCGATCTTAAACAACGTGTACAGGATATCCATATAAATTACGGCTATTTGGATACAGATAGTATTTGCCTGCAAATACCGGAAGGATATACTATCGAATCTCTCCCCAAGACTTGCCAAGTAACAAGCAGCTTTGGAAGTTTTAGTTCTTCCTTAATGATAAAGGACAAAGAAATATGTATCATACATCGCTTATTGATGCACCGGGGAATTTATCCTAAAGATGTTTATAAAGATTTTCTTGAATTCCGTAAACAGATAGCGGCACAATACAGCAGCAAAATTATTTTAAAGAAAGAATAAGAGCCTGTTTTTTGGAAAAATGGAGTACCTTTACAACCGAAACCAATCAAAGATACGACATTGAACAATCATCGATATACACATGGTGAAGAACTCGCCAATACACTGAGTCATGGAGCAGGTATTCTGTTAGGAATCATAGCAGGATACTTCCTATTGGTAAAAGCAGCCGCAGGCAACGATCCCCATTGGGCCGTCGCCTGCGTTTCTGTCTATTTGGCGGGAATGTTATCCTCTTATATCAGTTCCACCTGGTATCATGCTTCCGCTCCGGGAACGATGAAAGAATTATTACGGAAATTTGATCACGGAGCCATCTATCTGCACATTGCAGGTACCTATACCCCTTTTACCTTGCTGGTGATGCGCAATGCCGGCGGATGGGGCTGGGGCATCTTCACATTTGTCTGGTTATCCGCCCTTATCGGTTTTATCCTTAGTTTCAAAAAACTAAAAGAACACAGTAATCTGGAAACATGCTGCTACGTCGGAATGGGCGCCTCCATCCTGATAGCATTAAAACCGCTGATGGACTGTCTTTCAGAAATAGGGGCATCCTCCGCTTTCTGGTGGCTCATCGGTGGAGGAGCATCTTATATCGTCGGAGCCATATTCTATTCATTGCGCAAACCCTACATGCATTCAGTATTCCATCTCTTCTGCCTGGGTGGCAGTATAGGTCATATCATTGCAATTTGGTTGATCTTATAAAACTTAAATAGACTAAAAGTTTTCCAAAACGGAAAACTTTCTGTATCAAGAAGAAAGAAAAGTTTCCCGAATTTTAATGTTAAAAGCTAACCGACCTACAAGTAATTCTACTATCTTTGTCCCCGTTCCGGAGCTAAAAAGAGGTTTAGTCAAAAGGGAACGCTGTGCAAATCGGCGACAGTACCCGCTGCTGTAATTCTCTGAGAATCCGCACACTATGTCACTGCGAGTTTCATCGTGGGAAGGCGTTGCGAAGGAGAGATAAGTCAGAAGACCGGCCGGACAGATTTACCATTTCACGATTGACGATCGATCATCAGGGTTACGCTAATCGTAAATAGTAAATTATCTAATTGTTTAATTTATAAATTACTTTCGGGAGTTAAAGTTATGAACTACGCTGAAATTTGTATCATCAAACGTGATGGTAAAAGAGAAGATTTCTCTATTAGTAAGATCAAGAACGCTATAAGCAAAGCGTTCAGTGCCTCCGGTATCACTGACGAGCAACAACTCGTAGCGGATATTACCATGAATGTCATCAGCCGCTTTTCCAATCCTACCATCACCGTGGAAGAAATTCAGGACCTGGTGGAAAAAGAATTAATGAAAGTACGGCCCGAAGTTGCCAAAAAGTACATCATCTATCGCGAATGGCGTAATACGGAACGTGATAAAAAGACACAGATGAAGCATGTCATGGACGGAATTGTCGCTATCGACAAGAATGATGTGAACTTGAGCAATGCCAATATGAGTAGCCATACTCCGGCAGGTCAGATGATGACTTTCGCTTCAGAGGTGACGAAGGATTACACGTATAAATACCTACTGCCCAAGCGATTTGCAGAAGCACATCAATTGGGAGATATCCATATACATGATCTGGACTACTACCCTACAAAGACCACTACTTGTATCCAGTATGACATGGACGATCTTTTCGAACGTGGATTCCGTACCAAAAACGGCAGCATACGTACTCCGCAAAGCATCCAAAGTTATGCCACATTGGCAACTATCATCTTCCAAACCAATCAGAACGAACAACATGGCGGACAAGCCATCCCGGCATTCGACTTCTTCATGGCAAAGGGAGTAAGTAAATCATTCCGCAAACATCTGAGTTCTTTTATCAGCTTCTACATCGCGATGGAAACCAATACCGCAGTGGAAGAAAAAGTAATCCGCGCCTTGATCGAAGAGCATCTGCCCTCTATCAAGACCAACGAACTGGAACGTGAAACACTGCGTATGGCACTCACCGCCCTCCAAATCAATATAGACAAGGAACATCTGGCACGCGTCATTGAAAAAGCTTATCAGCAAACCCGGAAAGATACCCATCAGGCTATGGAAGGTTTTATCCATAATCTGAATACAATGCACTCGCGCGGAGGCAATCAGGTGGTATTCAGCTCCATCAATTACGGAACGGATACTTCCGCCGAAGGACGCATGGTGATTGAAGAACTGTTAAAAGCTACTATCGAAGGGTTAGGCACCCGTGGAGAAGTTCCGGTATTTCCTATTCAGATATTCAAAGTGAAAGACGGAGTATCCTATTCGGAAGAAGATTATCAGAAAGCAATGACGGATTTTGAAGCGGCCGAAGAAGGACGCATGACTTTCAGCGCTCCTAATTTCGACCTGTTCTTAAAAGCTTGCCGGACTACCGCAAAAGCACTGTTCCCCAATTTCATGTTTTTAGACGCCCCGTTCAATCAAAACGAAAAATGGAATATCAACGATCCGAAACGATATCGTTACGAATTAGCAACGATGGGCTGTCGTACCCGTGTATTTGAAAATGTGGCCGGAGAAAAGTCTTCATTAGGACGCGGTAATCTTTCATTCACTACTTTAAACATGCCCCGTCTCGCTATTGAAGCCCGTATCAAGGCAGAAAGCATCATCGAAGACAAGCGCAACCAAGATGCCATAGAGTTGAAAGCTAAAGAAATATTTATAGAGTCGGTACATGAAACAGCCACCTTGGTAGCTGATCAGCTTTATGCCCGCTATCAATACCAGCGTACGGCATTAGCACGTCAATTCCCATTCATGATGGGTAATGATGTATGGAAAGGAGGAGGTGCATTAAACCCGAACGAAGAAGTAGGAGATATTTTACGTAGTGGTACGTTAGGTATCGGTTTTATTGGCGGACACAATGCAATGGTAGCACTCTACGGTCAGGGCCACGGTCATAATGATAAAGCATGGAACACCCTGTACGAAGCCATCATGGAAATGAATAAGGTAGTGGACGAATATAAAGCGAAGTACAACCTGAACTATTCTGTACTGGCAACTCCCGCCGAAGGACTATCCGGTCGCTTCACCCGCATGGACCGTCGTAAATACGGAAAAATCGAAGGAGTAACCGACAATGACTACTATGTGAATTCTTTCCACGTGGACGTAAAAGAGCCTATCAGCATTGTAGAGAAAATCAAACGTGAAGCTCCTTTCCATGCCATCACACGCGGAGGGCATATCACATATGTAGAATTGGACGGTGAAGCGCAAAAGAATGTAAGGGCCATTGCCAAGATCGTAAAAGTAATGCATGACGAAGGCATCGGCTACGGTTCTATCAACCATCCGGTAGACACTTGTCACAATTGCGGCTACAAAGGGGTAATTTACGATAAATGTCCGGTATGCCAAAGTGAGAATATCCTGCGCATGCGCCGCATCACCGGATATCTGACCGGAGATTTAAGCTCTTGGAATTCCGCTAAAAGGGCAGAGGAAAGAGACAGAGTAAAACATTTATAAAGCTTTCAGCTTTATAAGTTGAAAGTTGAGAGTTGAAAGTTACTATGCAGTGTGGCAGCGCAGCTAACTTTCAACTTTCAACTCTCAACTTTCAACTACAAAAGGCTTTCAACTCCCATAAAGTTCTCACCTAAAATAAAGCCTCATGACAACTTTCAACTCTCAACTTTCAACTTTCAACTTATTATACACCTATCCCGAAACAATAGTTGATGGTGAAGGCATCCGATATTCCATTTATTTAGCCGGATGCAGTCATCACTGCCCCGGATGCCACAATCCGGAAAGTTGGAATCCGTGCGCGGGAGAGGAACTGACGGAAGAACGCATCATGGAAATTATCCGTGAGATAAATGCAAATCCATTATTGGATGGAGTTACTTTCTCCGGAGGTGACCCTTTTTATAATCCCGAAGCATTTTTTCTTTTGGTAAAGAGAATTAAAGAAGAGACTCATCAAAATATCTGGTGCTATACGGGATATACCTACGAAGAAGTACAGACACATCCCAGATTAGCAGCCGCACTGCCTTATATTGATGTTCTTGTAGAAGGACGATTTATACAAGCGCTCTATTCCCCTCATCTGGAATTCAGAGGAAGCAGTAATCAAAGAATTATCCGGCTGCATCGCTAAAAAAATTCATTTTTCAAGAGGTGTAAAAACAGAGATATCCATCCTCCTGTCTTTTTCTATTTACAAAATAAAACAACAATTTATTCTTACCGACTCAGGCCCATTGTAAAACATTAAAAACGAAGGACTAATTTCTCTACGAAGAACGGCCTGTTTCTCGTAGAGTTTCGGATCGTTCCTCGTAGAGTTTCGAATTCTTTCTCGTAGAGGGAAAACAGTAATTATTAAAACATTAATTCACAACACTTTACCGAGTTCTTTATTTGTTGTATATTTTCATTCCGTATCACTCTGTCAGACTCCTCTTCACATATCATATATAATTACGTTCCAGAGTTTTATTCCGCATATAGTCCGATACAGAACCTTATTTACCGACGCAGGAAACAGTAACTTTACAAACCGGATAATAACCGGGACAATTCTTCCCGCCAGTCAACACCATTCTTAGGCTTGAACGTATGCATGCCCAACTCCTTACCAACGCGTACATTCGAATCTCCATCGTCTACGAAAAGAGTTTCCGAAGGTACCATCCCACTATCTTCCAACATATGATAAAAAATTCCCTTATCCGGTTTTGTACAACCTAACTGATAAGATAAATACAACTTGTCGCAATAATCCGCCAAAGACTTTCCCTGAGAAGAAAACTCCGGACTGCATGCCCATGACATCACATAAGGATTGGTGTTACTCAAAATATAGACACGATAAGACTTTCTCAATTCCAGTATGTAATCCAGTTTATGCACATCGACTCCTGTGAAAAAGCCCAACCAAGCCTGCCTGGTCTCTTCTGCCGACAATTCCCGGCCACATAGCTCTCCCAATTTTTCCCGAAAACCGTCTGCACTCAATTTACCCTCTTCCAGTTCCTGAAAAATACCGGTCTGATGATACTTATCCAAACGGGTTTCCGCATCTTTCAACCCTAACTTCACAAAGGCCTGAACCGCTTTGTCGCGATCTATATCGGCAATGACACCACCAAAATCAAATACAATATTCTTTATCATAACATCTCATGAATCTATTTTGTACAAAGGTAAGACTTATCCACCTAAAAAGCAGTAGATAAAAGCTTGATCTTCATCAAAAAAGAGGATACTGCATTCTTTCACCAAGTATCTGTTTCTATCTTAATCCGGCATTATCTTGAGAGCTGTTTTGAATCCCGGCCGGTTATCCGAAAAAACTCAGCCGGAATCCTTGTTTACCTAATCTCTGTTCTGTATCTGGAGAAAAGTTATATCCTTCTCTCCCTTAATATTCGGTCTCTTTCACTGTCTCTACCAGCCGTTTGAAATCTTCCGAGTATACATCTCCGATATTTCCGATACGGAAAGTATCTGCCTTTGATATTTTTCCCGGATAAATAACGAATCCTTTGGATTTCAATGCCATATAGAATGATTTGAAATCAAAACCAGCCTTTGGATAAAGAAAAGAAGTGATGATAGGAGATTGAATGGCATCTTCAAGTAATGTTTTAAAACCCAAAGAACGCATTCCGTCTACCAATATCCGGTGATTTTCGCAATAACGGGCATAACGGGCCTCTACCCCTCCCTCGGCAATCAACTCCGTCAACGCTTGCTTGAATGCACGCACCACATGAGTGGGAGATGTAAAACGCCATTTTCCATTACCTTTCTCCATCGTTTCCCACTGATCATAAATATCCAAAGACAACGAACGGGCGACTCCTTTACAGTGCATCAATTCGGAACGGCGAGCAATGATAAAACCGAATCCGGGAACCCCTTGAATACATTTATTGGAACTGCTGATTAAAAAATCAATGCCTAATTCATGCACATCCAAAGGTATACCTCCAAAACTACTCATACAATCCACGATCAACTTTTTACCATGCATTTTTACCACATGAGAAAGTTCTTTTATCGGATTGAGAATACCGGTAGTAGTTTCGCAATGTACAAAAGCCACATGCGTAATATCAGAATTATTACCCAGATAGTCATCCACATACTCCACAGAAACCTGTTCCGTTTCCTCAAAGGCAAGCATGTCATAATCCAGATGATAATATTCGGCAATGTTCCCCATACGATCGCCATATGCGCCATTACTGCAAATCAATAATTTGTTATTCTTACCGATAGTAGCCCCAATCACAGCCTCTACACAATAAGTACCACTTCCCTGCAGAAGTACGGTAGTATATTCTTCGGGAGTCTTGGTAGCGATTCCAAGCAGTTCTTTACGCAATTCCTGAACAATATGTAAGTTATAATCTTCATCCCAAGTACACCAATCGGTCATCATGGTTTCTTTTACACTATCTGAAGTTGTCAACGGTCCGGGAGTTAATAATAAATATGGTCTCATAATGTATTCATTTTTAAATTTATAGTTTGAATAAGTGCTGGTAATTCTTCGATATTACGGATTACATAAGAGGCACCGGCTTCAAGCATACGGTTTCTTACCTCAACCATACGATCCTCTAGTTCATCGGCAGTCAAGTTATCTGTTTCCTCCTCAGTAAGTCCCATTTCATTACTGCCGAGAATGACGCCCACACTCCACACCTTGGCATTCACACCCTCTTTTATATCAGCGATCGTATCACCCACTTTCACAACCGTATCGAGACAAGGAACACCGAGTTTAATCATATTCTCAAAAATCATATAGGGAGCCGGACGCCCGGCAGGAAGAAAATTCGGAGTAGCGCAATAATCTACACAGTATCCTTTCGCTAAAGCAGCAGGAAGAACAACATCCATCATTTCACGGGTATATCCGGTAGTAGAACCGATTTTCAAACCTTCGGTACGCAACTTTTCAAGCGTAGGGATAACACCGGGAATAGGATCGGTATACTCTTCCAAAGAAGCAAAAAGATATTCCTCAAAAAGCCGGTTCAATTCTACCACATCTTCTTCGGCCCAGCTACGCTGATAACGGGATATGAACTGTTCATTCACCTCGGACATTGTCAACAATTCACGGATATGCTGGATTTTAGGTAATCCCATCGGCTTACGAGTCTGTTTCACATCGATAGAAAGCCCTTTCTCTGCAAAAGCCTTCATGAAAGCGGCTACCGGAGCAAAACATCCGTAATCAACTGCCGTTCCGGCCCAATCCATAATTATACATTCGATTTTCTTCATTCTTATTTCTATTTAAATATTTATTTAATCATCGTTTTTCCAATTCATCCGACCAAAAGAGACGAATGATCGAGAGAATATTTCTTCTGTTCATAGAAAGGAACTGTTTTTCTGTATCGTTGCCAGAGATATATCAAGGAGATTGTAAAAGCCACGCAACAAACGGCACCCACCGTTCCCGCCATCGTATTATAAAATTCGAGCCAATTAAGATCCGGATTAAAGAACTCCTTGCAGACCAATACCAATACCGTACCCGTATATCCGATGGAGTCGATCATTGCAATAAAGAATCCCACATTTCCCTTTATCCGGAAACACGCGATGAAACGGTCAAAGAAAATAGTCTGGAAACTAAGATAAGAAAAATAAAGGCAAAGACTTTGGATAAACAGCCAGACCAACGGCGGAAGCTGTAAACTATCATAATTGAAAGCAACAAAGCTCAAGGTCACCGCTCCTATGATGACCATCACCAATAAGGCGGATAATACTTTTATATGACTTTTCATCAACGCCAATGATGCAAATACAGCCAGAATAATCAAAGTCACCACACCATCTACTTTGGCAAATGCCCATGAAGAAAGACCGGCAGCATCGACATTGATAATCTTCACTAAAAAATCCTCCTTTACATCTTGCAGTACAGTCAAAAACAAATTTGCAAAAAAGAGAATTGTCAATACAGGAGCAAAGCTACGGAACACCTCCCATCGTTGCTTATTGTTCAGTGTCACCCTCTCTACACGTTGCGCCCGATCTTCGGCCGTTGGTTTGGGAAGATTATTAAGAATACATCCCAGCCCGGCAAGCAAAGGTAAAGCAACAGCACCGATCAATGCAGGCATCCAAAATTCGCTCACACCAAGTGTATTCACAACAAAAAGACCGATTGACTTGGCAGTCCCACTACTCACTGCAATGCTCAATCCGAAAAGAGAGGCCAACAAATCGGTAACCCGCCTCCCTTCCAGGAAACTAAAAATAACACCCCACATACATCCTAAAGAAAGACCGTTGAAAAACAAAGCCAATACATTCAACGGACGGGGCAAACATCCGAAAAGCACCAAAGAAAGTTCGGCAATGAATACGGAGACAAGAATAAATTTCAAACGTCCTTCTCTTTTCAGTTCGGAAATCAACTTAATTCCTATGAATTTAGATACCATATAGCCAAATATCTGAATAATACTGGTCGCGATTTTATAATCCATCCCGAACAGTTCCATCCCATCAAACGTGGCAGCAGTAAATGGTTTGCGCAAAGCATAGACTAAGGAGTAAGAAAGTAAAGCCGCACCTCCGGCATAGAGAATAAACAGGATATCGGAAATTTTTCGTTGTGCCGATGGCGATAGTTTTTCTTTGAAATTCATATGTATCATTTTTTGTTTCCGGTGCAAAATTAGGACAGGCACACAAGAACAAAAATGAATTTATAGGATTCATTTCATTTATATTCATATCCCCTTTGATAGAAACATTAATGTAATATTCATGCAACAAAAACATAACACAACCGTGTTTAATTTGCAACAAAAATCAGTATAAGCATTTCAGAACAGATGAACGAACTCATAGAAATCTACAAACGAATAGAATATCTCCGGAATAACGGAGTAAAAATGAAAGATATTGCAGACCGGATAGATATGGCTCCCAGTGTACTTTCTGCTTTATACTCAAGCGTACTTCCCACATATATGGAATTGCTACACACACATACTTCCGAAGAGGCACTGGACGAAGCGTTGGCACTTGTAAACAACGTATCCAAAAAACGCCTGCTCGGTAATTTAAACTCCACAAAGTTGCTTCTCATGGAAATGGAACCGGAACATCGGGAAGACGCTTCCGGAAACCCATTGCTGAAACTATTGGAAGAACAGATGAAAGAATCTGTACAGGAAGTATTCAATTACAGTGGCATTTACTTGAGCTACAGCTTGTCATCCTCTACAGACAGTCTGAAAATAGAGCCGTATATTATCTGTGCCTCAGACAATAACAGCTATGTAAAAGTAGGTATGATCAACGCATACAAATCAATACATTGGGGCAGCGGTATTATCAATAATCATCAAAACTCCTATCTGATATTTAATGAACGCGATCTGCCGCAATTCGCCATGGTAACCATCTATCTGCAACTCCCGCATTACGAATATCCCAATATGCTGAAAGGACTGTATTTATGCCTGGATTACAATCATAACCCAATCGCCCGCCGGATTGTAATGATGAAACAATCAGACAGTACCGCCATTAATGACTTCTTGAAAATGGAAGGAAAAATTGTACCACGGGCCGAACTGACTCCCGAACTCGAAGTATATTACAACTATACCTGCCAAAAAGGTGACTATATAAAAACATGCACCGTGCCTTCACCACAACTCAATGAATCGGATCTGGAAAGAGAAAAGAAAATGCTACAAATATAAAGCCCCGTTTCAATACCCCATCAAACGACAAATCCCACAGAGTTTTTCTATACGGAAATTTACTCTGTGGGATTTGTTATTCGATTTCTGTTAAATCGCTCTCTGTTTTAAAAGAAGAATCTCAATACATCATTGAAATTAGCCCATATCAACAACCCGAAAAGCAAGAACATGCCTACCATTTGCGCATATTCCATGAATTTATCACTGGGCTTACGGCGGGCTACAATCTCATAGATAAGGAATAATACATGCCCACCATCTAATGCCGGAATAGGCAGAATATTCATAAATGCAAGAATTATGGATAAGAATGCCGTCATATACCAGAACTGATGCCAGTCCCAAGTAGCCGGGAAGATACTTCCGATTGTACCGAAACCACCCAATTGCTTGGCTCCTTCTTTAGAAAAAACATATTTCATATTTCCAACATACCCTTTCAAGGTTTTCACCCCTAACTGCACACCGGCCGGGAAGGATTCAAAGAAACCATATTCTTTAGTCACCATCGGCATTACACGACTCAGAGACCGCGCATAGACACCGATACGAAAAGTGGAATCGGTACTCATTGTCAACGTATCCATTACCCCTTTACGAACATAGGTCAATGTTATCTGACGGGGGTCGACTCCCTCCTTTTCCAGAGCAGCAGCGTTCTTCCTACGTTTTCCCATCTCTTCCAAAAATTCATAATAGGAAATGGGCGCTCCATTCAGGGCGATCACACTATCGCCCGGCATCAATCCTGCAAGAGCCGCTTGTGAATTAACCGATAAACTATCTACCACATAAGGCACACGATAATCGGCGAAACGCACACTATCGGCCATCAAACGCTGCATCATATCTTCAGGAATGTATACAGACACTTTCTGTCCACCGCGAAGCACGCTTACTTCACGCGCATCGGCAATCTGACTCAACAGATCGGCATCATAGCGAAGAAATTCAACACCATCGGCAGAAAGCAGTACATCACCATCCACAAAGCCCACAGCCTTGGCTGTTTCATTAAACTGCATTCCCAAAGGTGCCTCCTGTATCTTTATATACTGGTCTCCCCAAGTAAAAAGAATCATGGAGTAAATGAACAGCGCCAACAGAAAGTTGAAAAGTACACCACCCACCATTATCAACAATCTCTGCCAAGCCGGTTTAGAACGAAATTCCCACGGTTTTTCAGGTTGTTTCATCTGTTCGGTATCCATCGACTCGTCTATCATCCCGGAGATCTTGACATATCCTCCCAACGGCAACCAGCCAACAGCATATTCAGTATCACTCTTCTTGGGTTTGAACTTAAAAAGAGTGAACCAAGGGTCAAAGAATAAACAAAACTTTTCGACCCGTACTTTAAAAAGACGGGCAAAGAGAAAATGTCCCCCTTCGTGTATAATAACAAGCAGCGAAAGGCTCATTATCAACTGGAGGGCACGAATTAAAAATGTTTCCATCGGTTTATTTACAATTTACAATTTACAATAAATTCGGTAGCGATGCGGCGAGCCTCTGCATCGGTTGCCACATAGTCATCATAAGTCGGGACCTGTACAAATGAAGCACGTCCCATTGTTTGTTCAATTACATCACTCATGGCAAGGAAGCCGATTTCATCACGCAGAAAAGCGGCAACCACCATTTCATTGGCAGCATTGACAATACAGGGCATGTTTCCACCACGGTACATCGCTTCATAAGCTAAAGAAAGATTACGGAAACGTTTCGTATCAGGCTGCTCAAAAGTAAGGCTCGTACACTTGGCAAAATCAAGCCGGTCGAATGAAGAGCAAATACGGTCGGGATATGAAAATGCATATTGAATGGGCAAACGCATATCAGGCATACCCAACTGCGCCTTCACGGCACCGTCTTCAAATTGCACCATCGAGTGAATAACGGATTGCGGATGTACCACCACCTCTATCTGACCGGGTTGTACCCCGAACAACCATTTTGCCTCAATCACCTCGAAACCTTTATTCATCATCGAAGCCGAATCGATCGTTATCTTAGCCCCCATCTCCCAGTTCGGATGCCTTAACGCCTGAGTTTTGGTTACCGTCTGCAACTGTTCCATAGTATAGGTACGAAACGGACCTCCGGAAGCAGTCAATATCACTTTTTCAATCGGATTTCCCACCTCTCCGGCCAAACACTGAAAGACTGCGGAATGTTCGGAATCCACAGGCAGGATAGGGGTACGATACTGCTGTGCCAACTCATTAATCAACTCGCCTGCCACCACCAGCGTCTCCTTATTGGCCAAGGCGATAGCTTTACGGGCACGAATGGCATTTATGGTCGGCTTCAATCCGGCATACCCTACCATGGCTGTCAGCACAATATCCACAGGACCGGATTCTACTATCTGACACACTGCTTCCGCACCGGCATATACCTTGATCGGCAAATCACTTAACGCCTCTTTCAACCGGCCGTATTTCTCTTCGTTGGCTATAACAACCGCTTCGGGCTGGAATTTCCGGGCCTGTGCAATCAGCTGGTCCACTTTATTGTTAGCTGTCAACGCATACACCTCGTACAATTCGGGGTGCTCTTCGACTACCTGCAGGGCTTGCGTACCAATAGAGCCCGTAGAGCCAAGAATGACAATTTGTTTCTTTTTAATTTCCTTATTCATGGTTAGAATACAATGTACTTTTCGGGATTTACTGCACGCCCTTTGTGCCACAATTCGAAATGCAAATGAGGCCCCGTAGTAAGAGTTCCGCTATTCCCCACCAGAGCAATCGCTTCTCCGGCCTGCACTTTATCCCCTTCGCGCTTCAATAAAGAGCCGCAATGTTTATAAACGGATACAAAATCCTGATTATGCTGCACTTCTATCAAATAACCGGTCTCGGCAGTATAGGTACTCAATATCACCGTACCATCCAGCGTAGCAAGCACGCTTTCATTGGGATTGGCAGCAATATCCGTTCCATAATGTCTCTTTTCGGCATCAAAGTGATCAGAAATCATCCCGCGCGTAGGACGATAAAAAATCAGTCCGTTCACATCCGGTTGTGAAGTAATGGAAGTAAGGTTATATTTTTCAGTTTCCTCGTATTTACGGCGAAATTCTTCCTCACGCTTGGTGCGTTCCATAAGAGTATCTTTACGCATAGCTGTCAACGTATCCATACTTTGCACAGAATCGATCCGCACTTTCCCACTGAAAATATCCTGAATATTCATTATATACAGATTTTGCCTGTCGACCAACTGTTGCAGAGAATCCACACGCAAAGCGTTTTCTACAACCTGTGCACGGACTTCACTGTTCATATATCCGGGCAGATAGTTGCGTAAAGGGGTAAAAGTAATAATGACGGCAGCTATTACAAAAAGAAACGTCAATACAGAAAGCAATACCGAAAGGCCGTTCAGTTTAGATACACGAAGCCCCACTACCTCTTCAAGAGTATTCTCGTTGATGATAGTGAGTTTATACTTGAACTTTATATTGTTCCAAAAGGCTTTACTACGTTTCTTCTTTGGCATTATTTCATCGTATAGCGTACAAATGTAAGCATTTCACTAATTCTTTCTATTACAGATTACACAGATTTTATTCTTCTTCAAGTTCGTCAAGATTCAATAATCCCTCCGGTAGATCTACTGTAATAAGTCTATGTTTCTGATCGATACCGACAATAAACTCCTCTTGTGCAGGTACTAACAGTTCTTCCCCGTCAGAACATTCTACTACAAAAAGGGTATTGACCGTAGAGTTGTCTACCTCCACCACTTCACCCAATACACCATGATTCACATCCTCCATGCGAAAACCGGCAAAGAAGTTCCAGGAAAGCTCTCCCGGGTCCGCTTCATCTACATGCCCTATCGGGAAGTAGACATCCACATTCGTAAACATACGGGCACGTTCGGCCGTATCCACCCCTTCAAGCTTTACCAAAGCGGTAGAATCCGAACGAAAACGATATTCTTCCATAAAAAAGGGAACGAAAATACCGTCAAGCAGACAAATAAGGTAGTCACAATCGGCACGATCAAAAATGTCGTCCGTAAAGGTGAATGACAATTCACCGTGTATACCATGAGGTTTATTGAAAATTCCTATTTTATATACTTCTTCTTTTCTTATCATATACGCGTTATTCTGGCACCGATAGCATTCAGACGCCCTTCAATATTCTGATACCCCCGGTCTATCTGCTCGATATTATGAATACGGCTGATACCTTCTGCACTCATTGCAGCAATCAGCAACGCAATACCGGCACGAATATCGGGTGAAGTCATATTACCGCCACGCAATTTAAACCCGTGGTTGTGTCCGATGACAACGGCACGATGCGGATCACAAAGAATAATCTGTGCACCCATATCAATCAACTTATCCACAAAAAACAAGCGACTCTCAAACATCTTCTGATGAATCAGCACACTGCCTTTGGCCTGAGTAGCCACCACCAGCAACACACTGAGTAAATCCGGTGTAAGGCCGGGCCACGGAGCATCGGCAATAGTCATAATAGAACCGTCGATGAATGACTCGATCTGATAGTTCTCCTGTGCAGGAACATAAATATCATCCCCACGCTGTTCCAATTTGATACCCAAACGACGGAAACTTTCAGGAATGATGCCTAAATTTTCATAAGAAACATTCTTTATGGTAACCTCACTTCTTGTCATGGCAGCCATACCGATAAAACTGCCTACCTCAATCATATCAGGCAATACGGTATGTTGTGTTCCATGCAATTCTTCTACTCCTTCAATCGTGAGAAGATTGGAAGCAATGCCCTTGATTTTCGCCCCCATCCGGTTCAGCATCTTGCAAAGTTGCTGTAAATAAGGCTCACAAGCAGCGTTATAAATAGTGGTCGTTCCCTTTGCCAGCACAGCAGCCATCACGATATTGGCCGTTCCTGTCACAGAAGCCTCATCCAGCAGCATGTAAGTTCCTGTTAGCCTATCGGCTGTGATCTCATAAACACCCCGTCCGTCATTATATCTAAAATCCGCTCCCAAGCTTTGAATACCGACAAAGTGTGTATCCAACCGACGACGACCAATTTTATCTCCTCCCGGTTTAGAAATCATTGCCTTACCAAAACGGGCAACCATCGGACCGATCAACATCACCGAACCACGCAAACTGGAACATTTCTTTAGAAACTCATCACTTTCCAAATAAGCGAGATCCACGTTTTCCGCCTGAAAACTATACGTATCGATTCCCTCTTTTGCAACCGTAACTCCCATATCCCTCATCAATTGAATGAGATTATTGACATCCAGAATATCGGGAATATTATTTACCGTCACTTTTTCTGCCGTAAGCAACGTTGCACAAATAATCTGCAACACCTCGTTCTTAGCACCTTGCGGATGGATATCTCCGCACAGCTTGTGCCCTCCTTCAATTACAAATGAAGCCATGTGGTTAGTAGTTAGTAATTAGAATTTAGTAGTTAGTAGCTGGAAGTTAGTAGTTAGAATTTAGTAGTTAGTAGCTGGAAGTTAGTGGTTAGCAGTAGTTCAAACAACATGCTGCATAGATTCTATCTCCTAACTACTAAATTCTAACTACTAATTACTGACTACTAATCAATACTTCCTTCTCTGATTATTATTCCGATTATTATTGTAATTCACTTTCGGACGATAATTCTGTGCAAGCCGTTCCGCCATCAAACGAATAATGTCATCATCCATCCGGAGTTTTCCTCCGGAAAGTTCATCCAGATCTTCGGCTATCTTGCGGTCATCTACCGTATCTTTATTCCAAGCCATATAATCCTTCTTCATATGATTACAAATAAGAGCAACCAGATTTCTCTTCTCATCGCCTTCCGGAAATTCGCATGCTTTCTTTATCAACACCTCCAGAGTACGACCATAATGACGATAACGCATTTTGGTACTGGGATAAGGGATCGAATCAGGCTTCGTACCCAAATTCTCTTCACGAATTATCTCGTAAGGATATTTTATATCCAGTTTAAAATCAGCCATGATAGCTAAATGATCCCATAGTTTATGCTTGAAATCGGGTACATCTCTCAAATGAGGAAACATATTCCCCATAATATTGATGATAGTATTTGCACAACGTTGACGCTCTGCCGGGTCTTGAATTGTCAATGCATGATCTACCATATTCTGGATACTCCGCCCATACTCGGGAAGCGGCATTCTTTTCTGTTGAGTGTTATACTGCATATAAATGAATTAAAAAATTAAAGAATTAAAGAGGGAAAAACATAAACTCTACAATAACTTTTTGGGAAGAGAAGCCACAAACTCTTTCAGATAAAAAGGCTCAAAATAAGCCACATCCTTATAATCTTGCTTTGCCATCGCCTTATCAGCGAGCGGAAACATCATTTTGGCCAACGGATGAATATCATCGATGAAATGCGCATTCGGATGCGTTATCTTTTCCCGGCACTTGGCAGCACCGTTACCGAAAAAATAAACCGGATGTTCATTCAATATATCAAGATAAGAATTCTCATCAACAATATCTGCCGAAATATCGCGCACCACATTCAAGGCACGATCATAAACAGCTGCGTATACCTCCATCCGGCGGGCATCGATCATCGGGCAGAGATAAGCGTCTTCCGGCAATTCATGATATAACAATACCGGAACACACAACACCTCCAGTGTCGGTATACCTATCAACGGAACATTCCGTCCATAACAAATCCCTTTAGCCATCGAAACTCCGATACGAAGCCCCGTATACGATCCTGGACCACAACTCACTGCTACCGCATCCAACGGAATAGCATGACTATCGATAAACGACAAAGCCTCGTCAACAAAAACCCCTAATGACACAGCGTGTGAAGGACCTTTCATGTCTTCCTGCACAAAAATCGTCTGTCCGTCTTCACTTACCGCTACCGAACACACAGCAGTAGAGGTCTCAATATGTAAGATACACGACATAATTTTCAGATTATTAAATTGATGCAAATTTAGCTGATTATTTTCAGATTACCACATTGTCGCATAAATTAAAGCATATTTCAGTTAAAATTCATCGCATAAACAAATCTTTTATCTATCTTAACGCGCTATTTTATAATAAATAAAATAAACAACATACAAACATCACATGGGTAACCTGCGCTGTAGTACTATATATCTTCTTCGTACTTGGGAATAATCGCTTCCTTCGCACAACCTCCGAAAGATTGCTCAGTTAAACAACAGATCCGCACAAACGAATCGGCCTGCTACTTGACCTCAAAAGTGTGACTGAAGGAGAGATTACTTAATTATACATATACCTAAATATTCAATATAAATTTCCTTTTCAATAATAGATTAATTTGCTATTAGATTAGAGAAGCTACACATTTTTCCCTTTTTGAAGCAATAATCTTAAAATAATCTCTTACTTTTGCAGAAAACAATCGATTTTATGATACAATCCATGACGGGATACGGCAAAGCAACTGCCGAACTTCCCGAAAAGAAAATAAATGTAGAGATCAAATCGCTCAACAGTAAGGCAATGGATCTGTCGGCCCGCATTGCTCCGGCATACCGTGAAAAAGAGATGGAGATCCGCAATGAAATATCACGAACTCTGGAACGTGGGAAAGTAGATTTCAGCCTCTGGGTAGAAAAAAAGGAGAGTGCAGAAAGTGCCACACCCATCAATCAGGCATTGGTAGAAGGCTACTATAAACAAATAAAAGACATTGCCGATAATCTCAGTATCCCGGTCCCTACAGATTGGTTTCAAACTCTGCTCCGCATGCCGGACGTACTAACTAAGACCGAGACACAAGAATTGACCGAAGAGGAATGGACCACTGTACATGCGGCTGTTCTGGAAGCAATCGGCCATTTGGTAGATTTTAGAAAACAGGAAGGTGCCGCACTGGAAAAGAAATTCCGTGAAAAAATAGCCAATATCTCGCATTTACTGGAATCTATCACGCCCTATGAAAAAGAACGTGTCGAAAAAGTCAAAGAGCGCATAACAGATGCTCTCGAAAAAACATTGAGCGTAGATTACGATAAAAACCGTCTGGAGCAAGAACTTATTTATTATATAGAAAAGCTGGACGTAAATGAAGAGAAACAACGTCTCGGCAATCATTTGAAATATTTCATCAGCACCATGGAAAGCGGTAGCGGACAAGGCAAAAAATTAGGTTTTATTGCACAGGAAATGGGCCGTGAAATCAATACATTGGGCAGTAAATCCAATCATGCAGAAATGCAAAAGATCGTAGTTCAGATGAAAGACGAATTGGAACAGATAAAAGAACAGGTACTGAATGTAATGTAAATCGGTCATAAATTATCAAACTACGGATAGTAAGTAATATCTGGATGCAAAGAAAGACAGTTTCCTGCTCCTTTCGTAGTTTGTAATTCGTAACCGGCAATTAATAAAGCGCTATGAACGGAAAATTAATCATCTTCTCCGCTCCATCAGGTTCGGGCAAATCTACCATTATCAATTACCTGCTGAAGCAGAACTTAAATCTTGCATTTTCTATCTCAGCAACCAGTCGCCCGCCACGTGGTGAAGAAAAACATGGAGTAGAATACTTCTTTCTTTCTCCCGATGAATTTCGTCAACGTATTTCAAACAACGAATTTCTGGAATATGAAGAAGTGTATAAAGACCGTTACTACGGCACACTGAAAGCCCAAGTAGAAAAACAATTGGAAGCCGGACAAAATGTGGTGTTTGATGTAGATGTAGTAGGTGGATGCAACATAAAGAAATTCTATGGAGACCGGGCTTTATCTTTATTCATCCAGCCCCCCTGCGTAGAAGAGTTGCGCCGTCGTCTTATAGGGCGCGGTACAGATGCCCCGGAAGTGATAGAACACCGTGTGGCGAAAGCAGAATATGAATTAAGCTTTGCTTCCAAATTCGATAAGGTCATTATCAATGATGATTTGGAAGCAGCAAAAGCAGAAGCTCTGAAAGTTATAAAAGAATTTCTAAATAAATAGCCCTCTCTCCATCAATAAACCTTCTTCTTTTAGCGGATATTTTATTAATAATCCCTCAGCAGCGATTATGAAAAAATTAAAAACCGGAATTTTCAGTGGCTCTTTCAACCCGATTCATATCGGGCACCTTGCCTTAGCCAATTATCTTTGTGAGTTTGGTGAGGTAGATGAAGTATGGTTTGTGGTGAGTCCTCACAACCCGCTAAAGAAACCGGCCGACTTATGGCCGGATGAGTTACGTCTCCGGTTAGTGCAGCTTGCCATCGGAGACTATCCGTACTTCCATGCCTCCGATTTTGAATTTCATCTTCCCCGTCCTTCTTACACAATACATACACTGGACTGTTTGAAAAAAGCTTATCCCGATCGGGAATTTCATCTCATCATCGGCTCAGACAACTGGCAAAGATTCGGTTGTTGGCGCGAATCGGAACGGATTATTGCCGAAAATCAATTACTTGTCTATCCCCGTCCCGGATATCCCGTAAATAAAGACTTACTTCCAACAAATGTGCGCATCGTCAAATCACCTACTTTTGAGATAAGTTCTACTTTTATCCGGTATGCTTTGGCGGAAGGAAAAGATGTACGTTATTTCCTTCATCCGGCAGTTTACGAAGAACTTTACCGGCAAAAATAATATCAGTTTTATACCAAGAACAGGAAACACCATTCACTAAAATTCTTTGTTCCGTTCAGAACCGGTTTAAATTCTGCTCAGTATTATGAGAAAAATTCAAGTAAGAACTTAATATCACTCTATTTTCCAATAAATAAAAGGGTATCAGAAGCTGATCTTAACTTCCAATACCCTTCAAATATGATGCAAAAGCCACTTAAAGCGACCTTTTATATCATTTCTTCATCCACTTGCAATGCCGTATTCCTTGTGTCGTCCCGGCTTGAATCATATAAAGTCCGGAAGGTAAGTCACCTATCTGAATTTCAGTTTTATCACCGGTGACAGAAACGGAACGTACTACTCTACCCGATACATCTATCATTTTTACAGTTTCTATTTCACAATCGGCCTCAAGGCACAATATATCCTGATCCTCATAACAAGAAAGAACAGACGTTTCAACTACAGTTTCTTCAATTCCTGTATCCTGAATTATTCTGAATGTCGTCCGATTCAGAAACTCCGGTAATAACGCATCTGCATACTGCCCATCTACAGAAGCCAGTAAAACACCATATTGACCTACTGGATAAGTTAATCTATGAACGATTTGTATTTCCTTTGTTTCATTCTTTTCCAAAGACAATTCTACAACATTGGAGTTGCCTACAACCTGATTCTGGTCAGTAAAAAAGATCAAAGCGAATGAGCCATCGCCATATCCACCACTATTTTTTATCTTAGAAGTAACAACAATATTACTATTAGGATAAATATTGTTAGAACCATCCTGAGCAACCGCCGTTACCGAGCTCCATAATTTATAAACCGGATCGGCTGGTTCATCCAATATCGTAGCATCAGTTACCTTAAATTCATTAGGTCCGATGGCATCCCACCATCTATTACTCCATGCATTATCAACATCGCAAACAACCACGACGTCATAGTCACCAGGACTTACTTCAATAGCATCGGTGCTATACTCAAATGTACGGGTAGCTCCCTTTGGAATACGCGTAGGGAACATACCTACATATTGACGTTCTTTCTCCTCGTCAAGACTCTTCTTTTGCAATAAAATACCCATATAAGAATAGAACTCTTCACCGTCATTTTTCACGGTCACCCGGAAAGTGGCTTTCCTACCCTTATATAATTTCGTACTTATTATTTCCGGCTTTTTCACCATACTCAACAGGGGTTCAAACTCCGGTTTTACGTAGCTCACCTTATTGTCTGTCACTTCCACAATATGATAATTCGGATAGTTGACTGGCGTAAGCATAATAGTATAGTTCGAAACACCATTTTCTTTTTGTGCTACCAACAACCGATAGGTACCATTCTCTATTGAAGATGGAATAGAAAACTCGTCGAAAGTGAACCCTTTTGTTCCACCTCCCAAAGGACTAAGTTTAGTTACGGCAGTACTACTCAGAACTGTCAATAACGTCTCATCTTTATAAAGTCCTAAAATCACCTCACCGGTAAAGCTCTGCAAACCATAGTTAAAAAAGCCGATGGTTGCTTTATTGGTTCCTTCCCGAGCTGTTTCAGTCTCCTGCATATTAAAAGTTCCGTTCAACTGTACACGTGCCAGATGGGTAGAAGATTCATTCGGCGGCTGAATACCGATCAATATGGCCTGATAGTGGTTATAAGCTCCCATTCCGCTACCAATACCCAAATCTTGCGGTTCAAGTGCCGAAATCTGATAATATCCGTTGCTAATGCCTCCCCATCCCCAATTAAAATGAAAGAAACCATTGACATCATAACCATCACACACAAATGCGTGCCCTCCGCTGGGGCCTTCACCAAAATAAAGGATAGGACGTTTCTCATTTAACTCAGCCTTCAGAAAATCCGACCAGTCACTCTCGTTAAAATGAGTACGTTCTATATATTCCAAATTATTATCATATGAAAAATAATTTTTAAGACCGGTAGCAATATCCTTGGCCGTTGCACCACTACCTTCAACACTATAATCCATATTACAAGATACCCCCACATGATAAGACAATATAGCGGCAGCTTTTGCTTGCGCCTCACTATATTTTCCATTATAATCGCTCAACATATTGACCCAATCATAAGTAGTATTGCTAAAGTCGACGCTTAACCGTTTATTCAAAATCTTACAAGTATAAGTTTTGGTTCCTTTACCTTTTAAAGGATAATTATAATATTTCATGATCTGAGCTGCTGCCGTAGCTACACAACCGACAGGAGCAGTCATACTGTAATTTTTATCAAAAGGACATTCGTTATTAAAGGGTGTATCTTGATTCCAAACAATATCACCCAACAAAGGCTCTACAACTGACGTAGTCATAGTGCGTGTAGTTATATCACCAGCATAAGGACTTACCATACCAGCAATTTCCGGAACAGACGAAACTTCCGACAGACGTGCAATCTCTATATCATAACCACTAAGCCATTGCCGTACCTGCAAAGGTTGATTTTCCAAACCAAAAGAACCAGTCAATGAATAAGCCAATATCGAACGGGCACGATCATCAGCAGCTACAATCACAAAACCTCTGTTATTATCGGCATTGAATACATAGTAAGTCGGCAATCCCAAACTTGAAACAGCACGCGTATCCTTACTATCAGCAGGTATAACAGATGTATAAGCCAAAGTCAACACAGACGAGGTTGTACGTGTGTTACTTCCACGATCAGAAGTCACAGAAGCAAAGAAACGATTCGCTAAACCGAACGCTTCCTCAAGTGTAATTTGTTTGGCACACAGATTTTGAAAAAAGAAAGATAGAAATAACAGAAAAGCGTAATACTTTCTCATAAATTCATGATTTATTAATTTTTTTTGCAAATATATGAAAATATGACACGGTAATTGATATTATTAAATGGTTTTTTGTTTCCTTTGCGCAAATAACAAATATAACAACATGAAATTTTCATTTTAAAAAACAAAGCGTATGAAAAACTTTACTCTTTTACTTATTAGTGGTCTTTTATATTCGGGGCTCAGTTATGCTCAAACGGACCAAATTTATACCCGTCCCAATGAAAAGACAGCAAAAGCTCCGGAAAAAAAGATAAGCCAATTCATGAAACCGGTAAACAAAACGACAAGAAATAATGATAATAGCATTTGGAGGCCTAAAACAGAAGTTTGCTTCGCATGTGATCCGGAAGACGAAAGTGACGAAATTACATGGTATGAAGATAATATCATTCAATATACTTATGATAAATATGGAAATGTAACTGTCTTCGAACAAGAATCAGTAGAAGCAGAAGAAGGGGAAAAACGAAGCAGAACATTTATAAAATACAATGATAATCAAAAGGTTATCGAGCGTATAGAACAACATGAAACCGATGGGATACTCGTCAATCATCAAAAAACAGAATTCGATTATGACAATATAGTGACGGACTTTGTTACGCGCAGAGCTACCTATAATTGGGATGAAGTAAAGAATGAATGGGTAAAAAACTACGAACATAAAAAACTGATAACAAGAGACAGTAATAATAACATCACCCAGATTTTAGTGAAATTACTCAATTATGATGGAGAATCATACATAGATCGCGAACGTACGGATATAATTTACGATAAAGTCACCGGTAAGGCAAAAACATGGATTAATTCTACCAATGATTATGGTGATGGCATGCAAGAAGGTATAAAATACGATAATATTGTATGGGAAAATACCAACGGACAAATTATAGAAACAAATGAGCAATTTGTAACAGGCAATAATCGGATAAAAGAAGCAAAAGTATTTAAAGGAGGAAAAGAAGTAGGTACATACAAAACCGTTTTCACAGGTAAAGAGGATTTTGAGTGTACCATTAATGTAACTCAAACAAATAGCGATTCAGAAGAAGAATATGTTTCAAATGTACATACTTATAAAATATTAAATGAAAATGGAGACCAACGCGAAGAACTTATTTATAAAGTAGACGCTAATGGGGATGGAGTATTTACAAACGATGAAATAGTAGAACAACAGTATTTGATCTGGAAATACGATGATAAAGGAAACCAGATCATAAGTGCAGGATTCTTCCCTATGGAAGAGGAAGAACCGGTAGCAACTTTTACAGCAAGTCCAGTAACACCTGATCCGGGATGGGAACAAACAGATGGAGAAATGACAGAATATACTTATAACGAATACGGTGAAATTGTCTCCAGAGTTGTTTATATGTGGTTTTACGAACCGGGAGCCAGCCAGTATCTCCCCATGGAGAAATATGTTTCAAGTGAATTCTTGGATGTTTCTACCGGAATGAAAACCACTCAGAGTAAAAACGGAAAACTAACTTACGTTTTCAACAAAGATGGAGAGGTAGAATTCCGTATGGAAGGTATGAATAGTTATGCTATCTGCAACATAAATGGTAACGTTATTGTGAATACAAAAACAAAGAATGATACCGAGACCGTATCTATCGCTGATCTACCAGCCGGATTATACATCTTGAAAATAATTGGAACAAAAGGTACAGAAAACGTAAAATTCATGAAAAGATAACACAATCGGATTATTTATTGTTTCAACCGGTATAAAGTAATTATCACTATTTCGGACGGAGCGCCGATACGGATATTTTTATTAGAAGTCCCGATGCCATTGGTTACAATCATCGGGATTTTTGCTGTATTATACTTCAATCCCGTGAGGAAACGACTTCCATAATGTGAAGGTATAATAGGAGCATAACCAAAAATACGTACCTGCCCGCCATGAGTATGTCCGGCTAAGGCAAGATCTGTATTTGCCACAGAGACATCCTCTATGTAATCGGGAGTATGAACAAGCAGAATCACAAAATCTTCAGGAGCAAGCCCAAGCGTCGGACACTTACCGTTCTGTTTCAAGTCGAAAGGATTGCGCACACCGGCAATCAGTATCTGCTGTCCATTTTTCCGCAAAGTATCTACTTTATGTTCAAGCACATGCATACCATAACGTTTCATTTCACGGATAATATCTTCATGACAACGCTCATAATCATTATTGCCCATTACTCCATACGTTCCCATCGGAGTTTTCACTTTAGCCAAAGCTGCAAATAATTCGGGCATATATTCACAACCTTCCTGATAGTCACCTCCCATGAGCAATACATCGGCTTGCTGAGCTATGAGAAGCCGAACAAGGCCATCCAAATCTTTCTCTTTAAAAAGGCTTTTATAGTGAAGATCGGAAATAAAAGCAATACGGAAGCCATCAAAAGCCTCAGGTACATCTCGATGGGTAAAATCATATTTCACTACACGGTCGATACCTTTATAGACAGAAGATACGCTGATATTCGAATGAGTAATCAAAGTGCCCGGAGCTACTCCGGCAGGAACGGGAGAATTATGTGAAGCAGACTTGACCTGTTGCTTTTTTTTCTGTTTTTGTGTGCGCTGCAGTTCCTTGAGTTGCGAATGGTCGGGAGCAAACAAACCGGAAATAAAACCGCCCGTGTCCGGACAAAGCGAATCGACAGCCAACACAGGATAAGCCGGAGAGACAACCAAAGTTTTCTTCGACTTACAGGAAGAAAACAGGAAAGAGAGTAGAATCAGGAAATATGCTAACTTCTTCATATAATTAATAATAAATCAATGTGTCAATATGACAATGTGCCAATGCATTAATGTGTTAATATGACAATGTATCAATTACCTCCCGGTGGAATAACACACACCGATTCGCACATGCATATCGGTGCATCCGCATATTGTTTTATTCAATTTGAGAGGTGCAAAGATACTCCAAAATTCCGTACCTTTGCAACATGAAAGAAATAAAGCGAAATTCTTGGCGTGCATGGTTACTTGCCGCACGCCCTAAAACTCTGGCAGGAGCAGCTACCCCGGTACTGATAGGTGCAGCCCTTGCCTATGCCGACGGACAATTTCAATGGTTGCCTGCACTGGTTTGTTTCCTTTTTGCCGGACTGATGCAAATCGCAGCCAATTTCATCAATGACCTATTCGATTGTCTAAAAGGAACAGACCGCGAAGACCGTTTAGGACCGGAACGTGCTTGTGCACAAGGATGGATTTCACCCGGTGCCATGAAATTAGGAATTATATTCACCATTATCCCGGCATGCCTTATCGGGAGCATTTTATTGTTCTACGCCGGTTGGCAGCTAATTCTCGTCGGATTATTGTGTGTCATCTTCTCATTCTTCTACACCACAGGGCCCTACCCTCTCTCGTACAATGGGTGGGGGGATGCACTGGTGATTATCTTTTTTGGATTTGTACCTGTAGGCGGTACTTACTATGTACAAACGCTGAACTGGACACCGGATGTCACAGTAGCTTCACTGGTTTGCGGACTAATAGTAGACACATTATTAGTTATCAATAACTATCGCGACCGGGAAGCAGATGCCCAAAGCGGAAAACGTACAATCATAGTACGCTTCGGAGAACCTTTCGGCCGATATTTATATTTGGCATTAGGGATAATCGCTGCACTATTGAGCTTATATCTCACCGGAAACAGCATTCCAGGTATAATAACAGCAATTGCTTATTTCCTTCTACACCTTTCCACCTGGAACAAAATGGTAAAAATACACAGTGGCAAAAAATTAAACAGCATATTAGGAGAAACCTCTCGTAATATGCTGTTCATGGGAATATTTCTTTCACTCTCGCTCATCCTGAAATAAAGAAAAGAAAGAAGGGAAGGAAAAAGGAAGAATGGAGAGAGACTGCGCTATTACGCTGCATAGCACTTCTCCCCTCTCCATTCTCCTTTCTTCTTTTTTCCCCCTTTATTTGTACATTCTTTCATAATACTTCTGATAATCGCCACTGGTAACTTCTTCTACCCAGCTCTGATTATTCAGATACCACTCAATTGTTTTCACAATCCCTACTTCAAATTTTGTCTCAGGATACCAACCAAGTGCATCGGTTATCTTAGTAGGATCAATAGCATAACGCTGGTCATGTCCTAAACGGTCCTTTACAAAAGAAATCAGACTTTCATTAATCCAGTCGATAGCAATTTCGCCATCCGCACCTTTTTCCTGCTTTTTCAACACCTTACGATATCCCGGATTCTCCTCCAACAACCTATGAATAGTCGCAATAGTCAATTTTACAATTTCGAGGTTCGTTTTCTCATTGTGTCCACCCACATTATACACTTCACCTTCTACTCCTTGGCGTACTACCAGATCAATCGCTTTACAATGATCTTCCACATACAACCAATCACGTACATTGCTACCATCTCCGTAAACAGGAAGTTTCTTACCTTCAAGAATATTCTTTATAATTAATGGAATCAATTTTTCCGGAAAATGGTATGGACCGTAATTATTAGAACAACGAGTGATAGTAACCGGCATTTTATAAGTATCATGATAGGCCATTACTACCATATCCGCACTTGTTTTCGAAGCGCTGTACGGACTATGCGGACAAAGCGGGGTCGTTTCGTGGAAATACCCTTCGGCACCCAACGAGCCGTACACCTCATCGGTAGATACCTGATGATAACGTACTCCTTTACGCCAGGTCGGATAACCATGTTCGTCTTTTCCCATTACCCAAGCACGCCGTGCCGCATCCAACAAATTTTGCGTACCTAATATATTAGTTATAAGAAATAACTGAGGATTTTCTATACTACGGTCAACATGGCTCTCGGCAGCAAAATTCACTACATAGTCGAACTTATACTCCGCAAAAAGGCGATCAGCCAGATCGCGGTCACAAATATCTCCTTTCACAAAGAAGCAACGCTCGTTGTCAATGTCACCGGCGATCGTTCCCAAATTTCCGGCATAAGTCAGTGAATCAAGCACTACCACACGAATATCATCATGTTTTGCTAAAATGTACTTCAAATAATTAGCACCGATAAATCCGGCAGCACCGGTTACAAGATAAGTTTTCATAATTATTTCTGTTATGTCGATTTATTATTTCGCTAAATCCAAAAGATACTTGCCATATTCCGTTTTACCGAGTTGTTCACCCAAAATTCGTAACTGGGCAGTCGTTATCCAGCCATTACGCCAAGCTATCTCTTCGATGCAACTGACATAAAAGCCCTGTCTGTTCTGAATGGTAGCCACAAAATTGGAAGCTTCAAGCAAACTATCACAATTACCGGTATCCAACCAGGCAAACCCACGGCCAAAAAGTTCGACTTGCAATGTGCCTTCGTCAAGATACAATTTATTCAAATCTGTAATTTCATACTCACCACGGGCAGATGGTTTTAGTGAAGCCGCCTTCTTAGTTACATCAGCATCATAAAAATAAAGCCCCGGAACAGCATAATTACTCTTAGGCATGGCAGGTTTTTCCTCAAGAGAAATGACTTTCCCCTTAGTATCAAACTCAACTACACCATACGCCCGTGGATCTTTCACATAATATCCAAAGATACAAGCACCCTTCTGCAATGTAGCTGCCCGGCGAAGCATAGCCGAAAATCCTTGCCCGTAAAACATATTATCACCCAGAATCAAACATCCCGGTTCACCATTCAGAAAATCAGCTCCCAATACAAAAGCCTGTGCCAATCCATTCGGCCGTTCCTGGATCTTATATTGGAAAATCATCCCCAATTCTTCTCCTGTACCCAAAAGATCACGAAACATCGGCAAATCACGGGGAGTAGAAATGATAAGCACTTCACGTATGCCGGCCAGCATTAGCGTGGAAAGCGGATAGTAAATCATCGGCTTGTCATATACCGGCATGATCTGCTTTGATATGGCTTTCGATAGCGGATAGAGACGTGTAGCACTTCCGCCAGCAAGAATAATCCCTTTCATAATGAGACAGTTACAATTTACGAATCATAAACTATAAAATACGAATATCGATATCATCAAATAGCATGAAATTCGTAGCTTATACCTTAATTAGACTACGCAAAGAACGGAAAGAATTTTGAAATGACAAAATAAAAAGACAACTGTATATGCAATATTCTGTTTTTTAGTACATTTATAAATACGAAAGCTCTATATTTGTGACTATATCGAAAATCTACAAGCATATGAAAAAACACCCTCTACTACTTTTTTTTCTCTTAATCTTTCTGATTACAACATCCACGACCTGCGAGAATTACGACTACGAGGAGACTTACGTTCCATGTACCTTAACAGGAGTAGAAGTATATTCCTGGGATAACGCAGGAGCAGAGCCACAAGTTCCGATAGAACAAAAAATCAAGAAAGAGACTTATCTACTGGAGATCCGGTTGCTTTCGAATGCCGGAACCCAACCAAAACAGGACATTACTAACAACACTTACAAGCTGAAAGACGGCATCGTCAAAATCAATATATACAAAAGAACCTCTGAACAATGACTTTCCCCAAGGAGCAGACGTAACCTCCTGTTTTGCGGATTATCCCTTCCGATTGACCGGACATCAAATAAAAGATTGTACCCTTCAAGGAGACACCATTCAATACATGAGTCCTATCAAACAAATATTCAAAGCTTTGATGATAGCACCGCAAACCGGTAATCACCGTTTCCAGTCAGCGTAGATACCTATCCTGCCAATTCCACCACCTCCAAATCTTTAAACATACCATTATCAATCACAAAACGTACCAACGTACGCACCTTATGGAAACCGGACCTGCCTGCTGCTCCGGGATTAATATGCAGCATATCCAATGTTTTATCATACTTCACTTTCAAAATGTGCGAATGTCCACTGATAAACAACTTAGGCGGACGGGCCATCAGACTACCGATTATTGAAGGATCATATTTTCCGGGATAGCCCCCGATATGCTTTATCAACACTTCCGTACCCTCTACTGTGAAACGGTTTACCTGTGGAAACATACGGCGGATCTCCTGTCCGTCAATATTACCATAGACTGCACGAAAAGGACGGAAAGCAGCCAGTTTCTCCGCTACTTCTACCGAGCCGATATCTCCTGCATGCCATATTTCGTCACAAGACTCAAAATATTCCAAATATTTCTCATCCCACCAACCATGTGTATCCGATAATAATCCAACTTTCATCATAGTTTCTTTGTTTATATGCACAAAGGTACTTATATTTGGGAAAATCTTAACGCAATGGAAAGCAAATATCATTATTTTAAGCGAGACATAAGCTGGCTGTCATTCAATTATCGTGTATTGTTGGAAGCAAATGATGACCGGCTCCCATTATATGAACGTATAAATTTCATCTCTATCTACTCTTCCAACCTGGAAGAATTCTATAAAATACGGGTCGCCGATCACAAAGCCGTGGCTTCCGGAGTAACTCTAAGTGATGAAGAATCTGTGCAGTCGGCCAACGAACTGGTAGAAAATATTAACCGGGAAGTGAACCGGCAACTGGAAGATCGTATCCGAATTTACGAACATAAAATAATACCTGCCTTACGCAAAAATCATATCATATTTTATCAGAGCCGGAATGTAGAGCCGTTTCATCGGGATTTTATCAAAAACTTCTTTCGTGAGGAAATCTTTCCATTTTTGCAGCCTGTACCGGTATATAAGGATCGGGTAGTATCATTTCTGCGTGATAACAGACTTTATCTGGCTGTACGTCTCTTTATGCGCAATACGGAAAAATCGAATCCGGATCATGTGCAATATTTCGTAATGAAATTACCTTACAGTAAGGTACCACGTTTTATCGAACTGCCCAAATATGAAGATAACTATTACCTGATGTTTATTGAAGATATCATCAAAGCTAATATTAGTCTTATCTTTCCCGGATATGATGTGGATTGCAGTTACTGTATCAAGATATCCAGAGATGCCGATATACTGATAGACGATTCCGCCAGCAGCGCCGATCTTGTAGAGCAGTTAAAGAAAAAAGTAAAAAAACGTAAGATAGGAGCTGTCTGCCGTTTCGTATATGACCGCGCCATGCCATCTGATTTTCTGGATTTTCTGGTAGATGCCTTCCAGATAAACCGGGAAGAACTCGTTCCGGGCGACAAACACCTGAACCTTGAAGACCTCCGGCACCTGCCCAATCCTAACAAAGGATTGAAGCCGTTGGAAAAGCCCAAACCCATGAAATTGAATTGCCTGGACGAAAAGGAATCCATATTCAATTATGTACAGAAAAAGGATCTGCTGTTATACTATCCTTATCATTCGTTCGAACATTTCATACATTTTTTATATGAAGCCGTACATGATCCGCAAACACGGGAAATCATGGTAACCCAATATAGAGTGGCGGAAAACTCCGCCGTTATCAATACGCTGATAGCCGCCGCACAAAACGGAAAAAAGGTAACCGTATTCGTAGAACTCAAAGCCCGCTTCGATGAAGAGAATAATCTTGCCACAGCAGAGATGATGAAATCTGCCGGAATTAAAATCATCTACAGCCTACCGGGATTAAAAGTACATGCCAAAGTAGCACTCGTCCGTAGAAAAAGTATAAATGAAGATAACAAAATTTGTGACTATGCCTATATCGGTACCGGTAATTTCAACGAAAAGACGGCTACCCTTTATGCAGACTGTGGCCTGTTTACCTGTAACCCCAAAATAACCAAAGACCTGCATACCCTTTTTCAAACATTGCAAGGAAAAGAGAACTCAAAATTCAGTACTCTGCTCGTTGCCCGTTTCAACCTGATACCCGAACTAAATCGTCTTATCGACCATGAAATAGAACTGGCAGAAAAAGGAAAAGGAGGAAGGATCATACTAAAAATGAATGGTTTGCAAGATCCTTCCATGATAGACCGCTTGTATGAAGCTTCTCAACGGGGAGTGCAAATAGATCTGATTGTCAGAGGTATCTGTTGCCTGATTCCGGGACAGACATACAGTCGTAATATCCGTGTCACCCGTATTGTAGATACATTCTTAGAACACGCCCGTGTATGGTATTTCGGTAATGGCGGTAACCCGAAGGTGTATTCCGGTTCACCGGACTGGATGCGCCGCAACCTCTACCGGAGGATCGAAGCGGTCGTGCCCATATTAGACCCGGACCTACGCGAAGAAATGATCGATATGCTCAACATACAACTTTCCGACAACCGAAAAGCCTGTTTTGTAGATGACCGGCTTCAGAACATATTCAAAGGGAAAACAAGAGGGGAAGGAATCCGTGCACAATATACTTTCTATAACTACTTAAAGAAGAAAAATGAAATATCTTTGTAACATGTATGACATTTCACTGCAATACGAAAAACCGTCCTTTGCAGCCAGAAACAGAATACATTTTTATGGAGACAATTTACCTTTGTATCGTTATCTTTTTATTTGTGCTCGCAGTATTCGACCTCATGGTCGGAGTAAGTAACGATGCCGTTAACTTTTTAAATTCCGCTATCGGAGCGAAAGCGGCTTCTTTCAAGACAGTACTATTTATCGCCGGTATCGGTGTGTTCATCGGCGCTTCGCTATCCAATGGCATGATGGACATCGCACGGCACGGTATTTACCAACCGGAGCATTTCTACTTTGCCGAAATCATGTGTATATTGCTTGCCGTAATGCTGACGGACGTTGTACTGCTCGATGTTTTTAACTCAATGGGTATGCCTACCTCTACCACCGTTTCAATGGTGTTCGAATTATTGGGAGGAACATTTGCCTTAGCACTTATCAAGGTACACCACAGTGACACATTGGGATTAGGCGACCTTATCAACACAGACAAAGCGCTTTCTGTTATCATGGCCATCTTTGTCTCCGTTGCCATAGCCTTCTTCTTCGGTATGCTGGTGCAATGGATTGCACGTATTGTATTTACCTTTAATTATAAGAAAAAGATGAAGTATAGCATCGGACTGTTCGGCGGCATCGCTGCTACGGCCATTATTTACTTCATGCTCATTAAAGGACTGAAAGACAGTTCATTCATGACATCCGAAAACAAGCAATGGATACAAGACAATACGATGATGCTGATAGGATGCTTTTTCGTGTTCTTCACTTTATTAATGCAAATACTCCACTGGCTGAAAGTAAATGTGTTCAAAGTAATCGTACTATTAGGAACCTTTGCTTTAGCACTGGCTTTTGCCGGAAATGACCTTGTCAATTTCATTGGTGTTCCCCTCGCCGGATATTCCTCTTTCATCGATTACACAACTAATGGCACTACAGCCGGTCCGGACGGTTTTCTCATGACTTCATTGCTTGGCCCGGCCAAAACTCCCTGGTATTTTCTGATAGGAGCCGGCATTATCATGGTGTACGCACTTTGTACTTCGAAAAAGGCCCACAATGTAATTAAAACCTCAGTCGACCTTTCCCGTCAGGACGAAGGTGAAGAGAGTTTCGGAAGTACGCCAATCGCACGCACGCTGGTACGTATTAGTATGAATATAGCAAACGGTGTAACCGGAATTATTCCGGAAAACGCAAAGAAATGGATCAATACCCGCTTCCGCAAAGATGAAGCAATCATAGCCGATGGCGCTGCTTTCGACCTTGTACGGGCATCGGTCAATTTGGTTTTAGCCGGATTGCTTATCGCATTGGGAACTTCATTAAAACTGCCACTCTCTACCACATACGTTACCTTTATGGTGGCAATGGGTACCTCCCTATCCGATCGTGCTTGGGGACGTGATTCCGCTGTTTATCGCATCACTGGTGTATTAAGTGTCATTGGCGGTTGGTTTCTTACCGCCGGAGCAGCTTTCACTATATGTTTCTTTGTCGCAATGATTATTCATTTCGGTGGTACAATAGCGATTGTCGTTCTCATCGGATTGGCGGCATTCTCACTTATCCGTAGTCAAATCATTTACAAGAAGAAAAAAGAGAAAGAAAAAGGTAGTGAGACGTTGAAGCAATTAATGAAGAGTGCAAACAGCGATGAAGCATTGCAGTTAATGCGGCAACATACCCGCGAAGAGTTAAGCAAAGTTTTGGAATACGCTGAAAATAATTTCGAACTGACCGTAACCTCTTTCCTACACGAAAATCTACGTGGATTACGCCGCGCTATGGGTTCTACCAAATTCGAAAAGCAACTGATCAAGCAGATGAAACGGACGGGAACCGTAGCAATGTGTAAACTGGATAACAATACCGTACTCGAAAAAGGACTCTACTACTATCAGGGAAATGACTTCGCCAGTGAACTGGTATATAGCATAGCCCGTCTGTGCGAACCCTGTTTGGAGCATATCGACAATAATTTCAATCCGTTGGATGCCATCCAAAAAGGAGAATTCGGAGATGTAGCCGAAGATATAACTTATTTAATACAACAATGCCGGAAAAAACTGGAAAACAACGATTATACTCACTTTGAAGAGGATATACGCCGTGCAAACGACCTCAATGCCCAACTTTCACATTTGAAACGCGAAGAACTGCAACGTATTCAGAGCCAGACAGGCAGTGTAAGAGTGAGCATGGTATATCTCACAATGGTGCAGGAAGCACAAAACGTTGTAACCTATACTATCAATCTGATGAAAGTAAGTCGTAAGTTTCAGTTGGAAACAGATGTATAACAGTAATCAATCTGTATAAATAAAAACTTACGAGCTGCCAAAGTATCTTAAAGTAATACTTTGGCAGCTCGTAAGTTTATAATAGTTTGTGACCTGTCTTAGCCCATTGTCATTTTCCTATCACAACTTTACCACTTCAATTGTGGAAAATAATTAGTAAGGCAATTCCTCAAAATGCTCAGAGTGATCGGTTTAACCAACACCTCTGTCGCCCCGCACTTCATTGCATTCTCCTTATCTGTGCTAAAAGCATAAGCAGTCTGCATGATAATAGGTATATTCTGATTCTCTTTACGGATAATCACTGTTGCATCCAATCCCGTCATAACCGGCATTTTAATATCCATAAGGATGGCTGCCGCCCTATCACGGTTCTCACGAAAAAGATTCACTATTTCTTCTCCGTTCTTGGCCCATAAGATATCACATTTCTTTCCTATGATAGCCTTAATCAATTTGAAATTACTGTCATCATCTTCCGCAACAAGAATGAGCGGACGAAATTCAGTTGTTGATTCGTTTTCCATTATAATGATTGTTATATTCGCGCGTTTACGTGCATATCTAAACCTTTCAGCGCGCAAGTTATGAAAAAAAATAATATAAATGATTATCTTTGCACCTCATTTTAACGAACATATATGATTTCAGTAGACGGACTTGCCGTAGAATTCGGCGGAACCACCTTATTTAGTGATATTTCTTTTGTAATTAACGAAAAAGATCGCATCGCCCTGATGGGGAAAAACGGAGCGGGTAAAAGTACATTACTTAAAATATTGGCGGGAGTCCGTCAACCTACCCGTGGAAAAATAGCCGCACCCAAAGAGTGCGTTATTGCCTATCTCCCCCAACACCTGATGACAGAAGACGGACGCACCGTATTTGAAGAGACAGCTCAGGCATTTGCCCATCTGCATGAAATGGAGGCCGAGATAGAACGGCTGAACAAAGAGTTGGAAACCCGCACAGACTATGAAAGCGACAGTTATATGGAACTTATCGAAAAAGTCTCGTCACTAAGCGAGAAATTTTATTCGATCGATTCGACCAACTATGAAGAAGACGTGGAAAAAGCCTTGTTAGGACTTGGCTTTATGCGCGAAGACTTCAATCGCCAAACCAGTGATTTCAGTGGTGGCTGGCGTATGCGTATCGAATTAGCCAAACTATTGCTACAAAAACCGGATGTCTTGTTGCTGGACGAGCCAACCAACCACTTGGACATAGAATCTATCCAATGGTTGGAAGATTTCCTTATCAATAACGGTAAAGCGGTAATCGTTATCAGTCACGACCGTAAATTTGTTGATAATATCACCACCCGTACCATCGAGGTGACTATGGGGCGTATCTATGACTATAAGGTGAATTACTCACAATACCTGCAACTGCGCCAGGAGCGCCGCATACAGCAGCAGAAAGCATATGACGAACAACAGAAATTCATTGCAGAGACCAAAGAGTTTATTGAACGTTTCAAAGGTACCTACTCCAAAACGCTACAAGTACAAAGCCGTGTGAAAATGCTGGAGAAACTGGTACTGTTGGAAGTAGACGAAGAAGATACCTCCGCATTGCGGTTGAAATTCCCACCTTCTCCCCGATCGGGTAATTATCCGGTCATTATGGATAATGTAGGCAAAACCTATGGTGACAAAGTAGTATTCAAAAATGCTTCCCTCACCATCGAACGGGGAGACAAAGTAGCTTTTGTCGGTAAAAACGGCGAAGGTAAATCGACTTTGGTGAAATGCATCATGAACGAGATAGACCATGAAGGTACATTAACCTTAGGACATAATGTACAGATCGGCTATTTCGCCCAAAACCAGGCATCTCTGTTAGATGAAAACCTGACGGTTTTTCAAACAATCGACGATGTGGCAAAAGGGGAAATACGTAACAAGATACGCGACTTATTGGGAGCTTTCATGTTTGGCGGGCCGGAAGAATCGATGAAGAAAGTAAAAGTATTATCGGGAGGGGAACGTACCCGTCTGGCAATGATCAAGCTGCTGCTTGAACCGGTAAACCTCCTTATTCTGGATGAGCCTACCAATCACCTCGACCTTAAAACAAAAGATATTCTGAAACAGGCCCTGATCGATTTCGACGGCACATTGATTGTGGTATCCCACGACCGTGACTTCTTGGACGGCCTGGTTACCAAAGTTTACGAATTCGGAAACAAGAAGGTGAAAGAACATTTGTGCGGCATCTACGAATTCCTGGAGAAAAAGAAAATGGACTCGTTACAGGAACTGGAAAAATAGGATCTATACACAACTGATACAATAAAATAGATTTAGACAACAATCGGTGTCGGAGTCCTTTTGTCTACGGTACCGATAAACGCTCCTCCCGGCTCCGGAGAACAACATTCCCGGCTTCGGAGAGTAACATTCCCAACCCCGAAGAGGAAGATTTCCAGCTCCGGGGAACAATACCGGGAGCTGTTTTTCAATATTTTAAGTACTACGATTTGTTAATAGGCCAAGTAAGCCGTATATTTGCCCCACAATAAAGAATTACAATTGAAGAATAAAAGGTACATACTCTATTTTTTACTCGTTATCAGCATGATTATGCTGGCAGTACCTGTTATTCCCCATCATCATCATGCCGATGGCATGATTTGCATGAAACATGATGTTACGCCCGAAGCCCAGTGTCCTGCACACAATCATCATCACGAGAATGACTCTTGTTGCAGCAATGAATGCTTGGCACGCTTTTCATCCCCCGTACCTAATGTACAAACCGACTTAGGCCCGCAGCATGTATTTATTGCCATTCTTTTCACCGATTTCATCATTGAAAACCTACTCCGGCCTCAGGAAAGGCAACTCACCAATGAGTATGTCTACCGAGAGTCTCTACACGGCACGAACATTACCCGTGCCTTTGCGCTTCGCGCCCCTCCGTATGTATTCGCCTGATTAGACAATGTAGTTATTACGTTGTTTGCAAATCAGTTGCACCTGCAAGTCTCTACTTTTGCAGGGTGAATTGTGACGAATTTACAAAAGAAAATCATTAAGAATGTATTTATATCATCATGAAGAAACTTATCTTTATGGGAGTACTGGGATTGTTTATCTTAGGCTCCTGCAACAACAAAGCGGGTCATAACCATGAAGGCCATAATCATGGTACAGAAGCCCATGACCACGAACACGAAGGACACGATCACGAACAGGAAATCCACAACACAAAAGAAGAATGCCAAGACCATGACCATGGTAAAGAGGCAAGTTCCGGACATAGCGACGAAATCATCCTGCCCAAAGCAAAAGCGGATGCAGCCGGTGTAAAAGTCAGTGTGATTGAACCGGGAACTTTTGAACAAGTGATAAAAACCAGTGGACAAATACTTGCCGCACAGGGAGATGAAAGCGTAGCCGTAGCCACTGTAGCGGGTGTGATCAGCTTTCATGGGAAAGTAACCGAAGGAATGAGCACGAACAAAGGTGCTACATTGCTCACTATCTCTTCCAGCAATATAGCTGACGGTGATCCGGTACAGCGCGCCCGCGTTGCCTACGAAATTTCAAAAAAGGAATACAAACGTATGAAAGCTCTGGTTAAAAACCAGATTGTATCCGATAAAGAATTTTCACAGGCCGAACAAAATTATGAAAATGCCCGTATCAGTTACGAAGCACTTGCCAAAGGAGATACCAAAGGCGGACAAGCTATTTCTTCTCCTATCAGCGGATACGTAAAAAATATCCTGGTAAAAGAAGGAGATTATGTAACAATCGGACAACCATTGGTAAGCGTTACACAAAACCGCCGTCTCTTCCTGCGGGCAGAGGTTTCAGAAAAATATTATCCATATCTGCGCACCATAGGGTCGGCTAACTTCAAAACACCCTACGATAATAAAGTATATGAACTGAAAGACCTCAACGGAAGATTGCTTTCGTTCGGAAAATCTGCCGGAGACAATTCATTTTATGTTCCGGTAACTTTTGAATTTGACAATAAAGGAGATATTATCCCCGGCTCGTTTGTAGAGGCCTATCTGCTGTCCACACGGATGGAGAACGTTATTTCACTTCCACGTACCGCACTGACAGAGGAACAGGGCTTATTCTTCGTATACCTTCAATTGGATGAAGAGGGATACAAAAAACAGGAAGTCACCTTAGGAGCCGACAACGGTAAAAGCGTACAGATACTTACAGGTGTAAAAGCCGGTGATGCGGTAGTAACCGACGGGGCTTACCAAGTCAAACTGGCTTCGGCAAGCAATGCGATACCGGCACATAGCCATGAACACTAAGGAGATTTACGAATCGACGATTTACGGTTTACAATCTGGCTGCGCAATAAGAACAGCCGGCAATAGGAGATGGTGGATTGTCAAATAGTAGATTCTGCGATGCATGGCAAATAATAAATAGAAAATCGTCAAAATAGCAAATAAGTTCATGTTAAACAAGATTATACATTTCTCTCTTCAGAACCGTATCCTGGTGCTCGTGGCATCGGTGCTGTTACTGATAGGCGGTACATATACCGCCGTACATACGGAAGTGGACGTATTTCCCGATCTCAACGCACCGACGGTAGTAATCATGACCGAAGCCAACGGTATGGCGGCTGAGGAAGTGGAACAACTCGTCACTTTTCCGGTAGAAACATCCGTGAACGGTGCAACGGGAGTACGACGCGTACGCTCCTCCTCTACCAATGGGTTCTCTGTGGTTTGGGTAGAATTCGACTGGGGAACGGATATTTATCTGGCCCGGCAGATTGTCAGTGAGAAACTGGCAGTAGTCAACGAATCTCTGCCCGCTAACGTCGGCAAGCCGACACTCGGCCCGCAATCTTCCATTTTGGGAGAGATGCTGATCATAGGCCTTACAGCCGATTCTACCTCCATGCTTGACCTGCGTACAATTGCCGACTGGACCATCCGTCCGCGTCTGCTGTCCACAGGAGGAGTAGCACAGGTAGCCGTACTCGGTGGCGAACTAAAAGAATATCAGATACAACTCGATCCGGAACGGATGCGCCATTACGGTGTGTCAATGGGGGAAGCTATGTCGGCCACACGAGATATGAACCTCAACGCCAACGGTGGCGTGCTTTATGAATACGGCAACGAATACATCGTACGCGGCGTACTCTCTACGGATAAAGCAGACCAATTGGGAAAAGCCGTAGTAAAAAGTATCAATGGTGTGCCTGTGTTACTCGAAGATATTGCCGATGTAGCTATCGGTCCCAAAGCTCCGAAGTTAGGTACCGCCTCGGAACGAGGAAAACCGGCCGTATTACTGACCGTTACCAAGCAACCGGCTACCAGTACGCTGGAACTGACCGACAAGTTAGAAGCTTCCTTAAAAGATTTGCAGAAGAATCTGCCGGCAGATGTAAAGGTGTCTACGGATATTTTCCGCCAAAGTCGTTTCATTGAAAGCTCTATCGGTAATGTGAAAAAGTCGCTGTTCGAAGGCGGTATTTTCGTTGTTATCGTTCTCTTCCTGTTTCTGGCCAATGTGCGTACTACCGTCATTTCACTGGTAACACTCCCCATCTCGCTCATCGTCTCCATCCTTACCCTGCATTACATGGGGATGACTATCAACACCATGAGTTTAGGAGGTATGGCAATCGCCATCGGCTCGCTGGTGGACGATGCGATCGTAGACGTGGAAAACGTGTACAAACGGTTGCGGGAGAACCGGATGAAACCGAAAGAAGAACAATTATCGGTACTCGATGTCGTTTTCAATGCTTCGAAAGAGGTGCGTATGCCTATCTTGAATTCCACGCTGATCATCGTGGTCAGTTTCGTGCCGCTATTCTTCCTTACAGGTATGGAAGGACGTATGCTGGTACCGTTGGGTATCGCTTTCATCGTGGCACTATTCGCTTCCACGGTAGTGGCATTAACACTGACACCGGTACTCTGCTCTTATCTGTTGGGACGGAACAAAAGCGACAAGCTCCCCAAAGAAGCTTTTGTTGCACGTTGGCTAAAAGGAGTCTATGAGAAGGCATTAGTATGGGTGTTGAATCATAAACGGATTACATTGGGTAGCACCATTGCGCTGTTCATCATTGCTTTAGGATGCTTCTTTACATTGGGACGCTCCTTCCTGCCACCGTTCAACGAGGGTTCGTTCACCATCAACATTTCCTCGCTTCCGGGTATCTCTCTGGAAGAGAGCGACAAGATGGGTCACCGTGCAGAAATGCTCCTGCTAAGTATTCCCGAGATACAAACCGTGGCCCGGAAAACAGGACGCGCCGAGCTCGACGAACATGCCTTAGGAGTGAATACTTCGGAGATCGAAGCGCCATTCGAACTGAAAGACCGCTCGCGCAGCGAACTTGTGGCCGATGTGCGCGAAAAGCTCGGTACCATCACCGGAGCCAATATCGAAATCGGCCAGCCCATCAGCCACCGCATCGATGCCATGCTATCCGGAACAAAAGCTAACATCGCCATCAAGCTGTTCGGTGATGATCTGAATAAAATGTTTTCTTTAGGTAATGAAATCAAAAGCGCCATCGAAGGCATTCCGGGAATTGCCGATCTGAATGTGGAGCAACAGATAGAACGCCCGCAGCTGAAAATCACTCCGAAACGCGAAATGCTTGCCAAATACGGCATCACGTTGCCCGAATTTTCGGAATATATCAATGTGGCATTGGCCGGAGAGGTGATTTCACAAGTCTACGAGAAAGGGAAAGCATTCGACCTGATCATCAAAGTGAAAAATAACTTCCGCGACGAAGCGGAAAAGATACGCAATCTGATGGTGGATACATCGGATGGCAAGAAAGTTCCCCTAAGCTACGTAGCCGATGTGGTGTCGGCAATGGGGCCGAATACGATCAACCGGGAAAATGTAAAACGTAAAATTGTGATCTCTGCCAACGTAGCAGATCGTGACCTGCGCAGCGTGGTAAACGATATACAAAACAAGATAGACAGTTCGGTGCAACTTCCCGAAGGATATCATATCGAATATGGCGGGCAGTTTGAAAGCGAACAGGCCGCAAGCCGCACATTGGCACTGACTTCTTTTATGAGCATCGTTGTCATCTTCCTGCTGTTGTATCATGAATTCCGAAATGTGAAAGAGTCTGCCGTAATTCTTATCAACCTGCCTTTGGCTTTGATCGGCGGTGTATTCGCCCTGCTTATCACGACAGGCGAAGTCAGCATACCGGCCATCATCGGATTTATTTCGCTTTTCGGCATTGCCACCCGTAACGGTATGTTACTCATCAGCCATTACAACCATCTGCAACAGGAAGAGGGAATGGGAGTATATGACAGCGTTATTCATGGTTCGCTCGACCGTCTGAATCCGATTCTGATGACGGCACTTTCCAGTGCATTGGCATTGATACCATTGGCACTGAGCGGCGACCTGCCGGGTAACGAAATACAAAGCCCGATGGCAAAAGTAATCCTCGGAGGTCTTTTAACATCGACTTTCCTGAACGGATTTATCATCCCTATTGTTTATCTGATGATGAAGAAAAAATAATAAAAAGCCTCTCCCCAACCCTCTCCGCAGGAGAGGGAGCAGGGAAATACTCTTGTTTATTAGTTGGTTACAAAACTAACTTAACTCCCTCTCCCACGGAGAGGGTTGGGGAGAGGCTTCTAAACAATGAATAAAATGAAACGAATAACTTTATTTACTGCCGCACTCCTCACCTTTGCAGGAATGCAGGCACAAAACAGCATAGATCAGGTACTGCGGAACATCGAGGCCAACAATAAAGAGCTACAGGCAAATGCCCGGCTCATCTCTTCGCAGAAACTGGAAGCCAAAACCGATAACAATCTGGCGGATCCTACCCTCTCCTACGCACACCTGTGGGGATCAAAGGACAAGAGTGAAACAATCGGTGAACTCGTTGTTTCGCAGAGTTTCGACTTTCCCAGTCTCTATGCCAGCCGGGCAAAATTGAATCGTTTGAAAACGAACTCTTTTGACGGACAAGCAAGCGTTTTTCGCCAGAGCATCCTGTTGCAAGCCAAAGAGGTTTGTCTGGATATTATCATGCTTCGCCAACAACAGCAAATATTGCAGGAACGGCTGCGTAATGCCGAAGAGCTTGCGGCCATGTACAAAAGACGTCTGCAAACCGGTGATGCCAATGTGATTGAAACAAATAAGATCAATCTGGAATTACTGAACGTGAAGACGGAAGCTTCACTGAACGAAACCGCCTTACGGAATAAGCTACAGGAACTGAACACATTGAACGGGAACATTCCTGTTGTCTTTGAAGAAAACAGCTATCCATCCGTTATCTTTCCATCGGATTATCAGATGTTGAAAACGGAAGTGCTGGCCGCCGATCCGACCTTGCAGGCACTTGCCAGCGAAAGTGCTGCCGCCCGGCAACAGATCGGTATCAACAAACAAGGCTGGTTGCCTAAACTGGAATTGGGATACCGCCGGAACACGGAATCGGGAACACCGTTCAATGGGTTGGTGGTAGGCTTTTCTTTCCCTATCTTCGAGAATAAAAGCAAAGTTAAGATTGCAAAGGCACAATCCATGAATACCGATTTCCTGAAAGAAAGCGCTATGTTGCAGGCGGAATCGCAAGTGGCGCAACTTTACCGTGAAGCGCAAACCCTCCGTTCCTCCATGGACGAATATGAAAAAACGTTTCAGGCACAGCAAGATCTCGACATGCTGAAACAGGCATTGACAGGCGGGCAAATCAGTATGATAGAGTATTTTGTGGAAGTATCCGTTGTGTATCAAAGCAAACAGAACTATCTGCAACTGGAAAACCAGTATCAGAAAGCAATGGCGAAGATATATAAGAATCAATTATAAATCTTTGCATTTCTATCCAACATTGTTTGTTGCTTTTTGTTGACAAAGACAGAAGAATACATTATATTTGCAGCAAACATAAAATACTGATTATGAAACCTAAACATTTCTGTTCAGCAGCTTTATGCTGCATCCTTATTCTGCTGAGTGCATGCAATAAGGACGACAATGACAACCCGCTACGTTTTTACAACGATACGTACGAAGTTCCTATGGGCGGTATACGTTATCTGGGGTTGGAAAGCGGAAACGGTGACTACTCACTGGAAGTAGAAGATCAGCGCCTTATCAGTGCCCAAGTGGAGCATGGATGGTCGACACCGGGCGGTAGCGCCATCTACGTACGGGGTATCCTTACGGGAAAAACGACCTTGAAAGTTACAGACGCCGCAACGTTGGAAAGTTGTCTTCTGAAAATTAAAGTAGTCGACAATTACGAAGCAATGCAACTATTTCGCAGGCGCGGATCTTCACTGTTGGAGGATGGAACCGCAGAGATACTACCCGGCATTTCGGATATATTTCTCATCAATAATCGGGCACGGGATGTCTATTTCTTCAATCGGACAATTCCAACCGCTTTTTCATCCGGGCTGGTGCTGGTAGCCAAAGGGACTTATACACTCGAACCGGGTGATGGCAACCAAGCCCATATGACACTCACCTTTACGGAGGGCATGGAGTATGTGGGAACTTCGACCGATTCACAAAAATTTATCCTTCATGGCAATCCGTATATACTTCATCGGTTGGATAAGAACCTGAATCTGAACTGGGATACTCCTCCGATAGGGGACACACGGACATCACCCGAACCTCCCCCTTCTTACATTCTGGAAGAAGAAGGGACAGGAAAGCAGTTGAGCTTTTCGTTCACCGAACAGGAAATTCCGGAAGGGATATTGCCTTAACCAAGAAGAAGCCGAACGGTTCCGATACCCGAATCGTCATCACAAAATGCGTATCTCGTCGGGCAAATATCCACTGCGAATACGCCACTCCTGCGGATAGAGATTATTGGCACGATTGCCGATATTCTTTACAAAACCCAAAGGAACTTTCCGATAAGTAAGCAGAACATAACCGCGAGGGGCTGTTGCCGGCAAGGTAATAGCCTCTTTCCGTAGATAGGCGATGGCTTGCTCGTAACCGATCTCTTCGGAAGCAAAAGCCTCCGTACGCAAAAGCGAAGGACTCATAGCCAATGCATGATTCGGAATCAAATCTTTCCCTTTTACCTCACCAAGCACGACCCCTGCCTGAACAATACGGAGATATCGCTGAAGAACAGAACATTCACCCGTGTATTCCTTTGGAAAAGCAGTGATAAAGCTTCCATTGGCAGACACCTCAAAGTCTTCGGGAGAAAGAAGCCAGCTTTTTGCCACGGCTATCTGCTCTTTACCCATCGGGGCAGAAGACGGTTTACTGTTATTGCGGGCGGCGGCCGTTTTCTTACGGGAAAGTTTTTCGTTCATCGCACCACAAGCTGTAACTTCCCGATTGACAGAAGTAACTATTCCGCCCTGCCTTTCTGCTTCCGGTTTACGGAGCACGGCCAGAAAAAAGCCCTCTCCTATCGTCTTGTGAGGTAAGAAGCGGTAAACAGGGAAGTCGGCTGCCGCAAGCAGATTGCCGGTAATCCCCCACCCTCCCGGAGCATTCACCGGAAGTACCTCTGCCCCGAATTCATCACGAATCCATTGAACATTCTCCTCGTCTTCTTTCGTATTATACGTGCAAGTGCTATAAACAAGGATACCACCGGGCTTCAAGCAAGGCCAGATATCGGCAATGATACGTCGCTGCCTCTGCCAACAGATCTCCACATTTTCCGGGCTCCACTCTTCGACAGCACCGGGGTCTTTACGAAACATCCCTTCACCGGAACAAGGTACATCGGTCAAGATTACATCAAAAAAAGCACCCAAACGAGAGAAATCGGACGGATCATTATTGGTTACCACCACACCGGGATAGCCCCATTTGGTAAGATTCTCGGCAAGTATCTGCGAACGGTTACGAATCACTTCATTGGCTACCAGCAGGCTACCCTCGGGCAAAAGGCTACAGGCATGAGTCGATTTTCCACCGGGAGCGGCACAAAGATCGAGCATCACCACCGGTTCTTCGGAAACATACTGCTTCAACGCTTGTCCAACGAACATCGACGAAGCTTCCTGCACATAATAGCAACCGGCATGGAAAAGAGGGTCGAACGTAAACGTCAGACGCTGGCCGAGATAATACCCCTCCGGACACCAAGGCACAGGGGAGACGGGAGATGAGAGAAGGGAGATGGGAGAATTGGGGGAATTGGCATCGGTGAGGAACGATGGATTCAGCCGGATGCTGACAGGGGGGGCCTGGTCCAAAGCGGCAGATAACTTTTCGTATTCTTCGTTGCCCAACAAGGCACGGGTATATTCGGTAAAAGGAGCTGGTAAATTCATTATATCTATTTTTTATAGGTATTGAAGCCAATCGGATTACGATGTTTAGTCTCATCTTTATCCTTTGCCTGTAGCTCGGCAATCGTCTGATTTATCAATTCAATCTGCATTCGCGTGTCATCATTAATGTCATTATAATCGGCAAAAACTTCTTCGATATATGCTTTCAGTTCTTGAATCTCCAATTGAAGCTTTGCCAAATCATTCACCGGAGGATTAGCCATTAACCGGCGAACAGCCACAAAAGCACGCATAATCGAAATATTTACCTCGATAGCCACATCGCTATTCAAGATGCCGGAAAGCATGGCCAACCCCTGTTCCGTAAAAGCAAACGGCAACTTACGTACACCACCCCAACTTGATATCGCAAATTGCGACATCAAGATTTCAAACTCTTCTTCTGTTACCTTCTGCCCCCGTATCTCATAAATCTTGCTCTGAATTATTTGCAATTCCATTGCTTTTATTTTGTTTATTCCTGCAAATATCAAAAATATTTCGTCTCTTTGCAACTTTCCGTAAGACTAACTACGTCTAACAATCAAAGAAACAAAAAAACTACAAGATATGAAAAGAATTTTAATCACACTGATGATGATAGCAGCTTTCTGCTCCCTCTCACTTGCGCAGAAAAAGAGTACCATCTACAAAGACAGTGCCGAAAATGTAAAAATTACGATCAGTAAGACGGAAACTGAAGATGACTCGGTTTATACTCCCGAATATACCGACACGACCGAAGACGGAATTACCGTTGAAAGTGAATCGACCGATTCATACGATGACTCCTATGACGATTCTTCCATTATCTCGAAAGAAGACTTTTCACTACTCAAAGATCTCGGTAGTGCAGCCAGCGCAGGCATCGCGCTTGCATTCTTCGTCCTGCTGCTCACATTCGGCTTCCCGATCTTCGTGATTTTCATTGCATTCTACTTTCGTTATAAAAGCCGTCGCGAACGCTACAAACTGGTAGAAAAAGCCATTGCAGCCGGACAGCCCATTCCGGAAGGCATTCTCAAAGAAAGTCTGAATACGGATACCACCGCCAAAGGAATCAAAAACATGTGTCTCGGTGCCGGGCTGTTCATTTTCCTATGGGCCATTACAGACAGTTTTGCCATGGGGTGTATCGGACTACTCATCCTGTTTACCGGTCTTGGCCAATGGCTTGTCGCCCGTAACCAACGCCCCACTGACGAACAGAAATGAAACAACTCAACGATATATCGTTAGTCGCACAGGTCGTGGTGTTCAAAAACACCAGGGCCTTCAACCAGTTGGTGCAGAAGTATCAATCGCCCATCCGGCGTTTCTTCCTCAACCTGACTTGCGGCGACAGCGAATTGAGTGACGACTTGGCACAAGATACATTCATTAAAGCCTATACGAACATCGCAACCTTTAAAAATCTTTCAAATTTCTCAACATGGCTTTATCGTATTGCTTATAATGTATTTTATGATTATATTCGCAGCCGAAAGGAAACAACCGAATTGGATTCCAGAGAAGTAGATGCCGCCAACAGCGTTGAACAAGACAATATAGGACAACGCATGGACATCTATCAATCACTCAAAAAGCTAAAAGAAGTGGAGCGAACCTGCATTACGCTATTCTACATGGAAGATGTAAGCATAGATAAAATAGCAGGAATTGTGGGAATACCGGCAGGGACCGTCAAAAGTCACCTGTCACGTGGAAAAGAAAAATTAGCAATGTATTTAAAACAAAACGGTTATGATGGAAACAGATGATAAATTGATACGGGCATTCTTCGCTGAACAAAAGCAGGAGATACCGGATAACGGATTTAGCCGCCGTGTAATGAACCGGTTGCCTTGCCGCACAAGTTTACTGATCAAGGTATGGAGCTTGTTCATCATGCTCGTAGCTATAATACTATTTCTGGTCTTCGACGGTTTACAGGCAATCGTTACCACGGCACGTGATATATTCGTCGCTTTGGTACAAAACGGGGCAACATCGGGCATCGACCCCAAGTCACTGATTATCGTTGTAATGGTACTCATGTTTCTGGGTATCCGCAAAGCATGGTCAATGGCATAAGGAGATATAGAATTTACCGGCATAAGAATATAAAAGCATCAAACGCTTGTTTTTCGATATAAATTATAGTATATTTGTCAACGTAATACAATCATATATTCAAATTATTATGAGGGAAAAGAGAGAAGCCAAGCTTCTCTCTTTTTTTGTTTCCAACGACGGGAACTTGTTTACCTCCCCCCCTCCATAAAGGTAAGGAAACAGGTAGATACCGCTCGTATACACGGTGCATATCGTCCCTATGCATAGTGCATGTCATTCATAAGCAGGGTGCTTGTCATTGATAGCCTACCGTTTCAACCTACTTTTCATCAGGAGATAAGAAAATATCTCTTAATCACCAGAGACTTTACATCAAATGCTATCACAGGAGGGTTCGCATGTTAAATTATAGTAAATATACCCTTGACAAAAAGTAGCTCCGAACAGAGATGTTGTATCTTTGTTTCTTAGGTGAACTAAATAAAGACAAAGCGCTTTGAAACTACATATATTCTTCATATTATTACTTTTCACAATAGGCAACGCAAGGGCAGGTGAAACAGATAGTTTATGGGTACAGCGACAGGATACTGCCGAACTATCCAGCGAACAAATGGTGATCCACTTCCTTCAGGAATCGGGCATTCCCATCACTTACGGCAACAAAGTAAAACTGCTTACCAGCGGGCGTGAAAAATTCAATGACCTTTTTGAAGCCATACGCGGTGCCAAACACCACATTCATCTGGAATATTTCAACTTTCGAAATGACTCGATCGCCAATGCACTCTTCGATCTGCTTGCCGAAAAAGTAAAAGAAGGCGTAGAAGTCCGGGCATTGTTCGATGCTTTCGGAAATTGGTCCAACAATAAACCATTAAAGAAACGCCATCTCAAGGCTATCCGTGAACGAGGTATCGAAATAGTAAAATTCGATCCTTTCAAGTTCCCCTATATCAATCACGCTGCCCACCGGGATCACCGGAAAATTGTCATTATCGACGGCCGGATAGGATACACCGGTGGCATGAACATTGCTGATTACTACATCAACGGACTTCCCAAAATCGGTACATGGCGTGATATGCACATCCGTATCGAAGGTCCGGCAGTAGATATCCTACAAGAAATCTTCCTCACGATATGGAATAAAACGACAAAGCAGAATATCACAGGAGAAGTATATTTCCCCGAGCGACCCGCACCGGCAGACAGTACGGACGGCATTACCGTAGCCATTGTAGACCGTACTCCTAAGAAAGATCCACGAATGTTGAGCCACACCTACGCAATGTCGATATATGCCGCCAAAGAAAACGTACGTATTGTCAACCCCTATTTCGTTCCAACCTCTTCCATACGCAAGGCATTGAATCATGCCCTCGAAAAAGGAACCAAAGTAGAGATTATGATATCTTCCAAATCCGATATCCCCTTTACCCCGGATGCTTCACTCTACAAAGTCCACAAACTGATGAAACGCGGAGCAGATATATATTTGTATAACGGAGGATTCCACCACTCTAAAATCATGATGGTAGATGAAACATTCTGCACGGTAGGTACAGCCAATCTCAACAGCCGAAGCCTGCGCTACGATTATGAAACCAATGCTTTCATTTTCAACAAAGAATTCACCGCCCAATTGGATAGTGTATTCCAAGCTGACACGCAGCATTGCACCAGACTGACCCCAGAAGTTTGGAAACAGCGTTCACCATGGAAAAAGTTTGTCGGCTGGTTTGCCAATCTGTTCACTCCATTTTTATAATCGAACAGATTCTTCCGCCTACTCTCCCCGCCATCACCCCATTAGCCACCAACCACTAAATTCCAACTACCAGCTACTAAATTCCAAATTCTAACTACCAGCTACTAAATTCTAACTACTTTTTTCCTACCTTTGCAATCATGAAACAGTATTTAGATTTACTCAGTCGTGTACTCGCCGAAGGTACCGAAAAAAGTGATCGTACCGGTACGGGTACAATCAGTGTATTCGGACATCAGATGCGCTTCAACCTCGAAGAGGGCTTTCCTTGTCTGACAACAAAGAAACTACATCTGAAATCAATAATACACGAATTACTATGGTTCCTGCAAGGAGATACAAATGTAAAGTACTTGCAAGATAACGGTGTTCGTATTTGGAACGAATGGGCGGACGAAAACGGTGATCTCGGTCATATCTACGGTTACCAATGGCGTTCATGGCCCGATTATAAAGGAGGATTTATCGACCAGATCAGCGAAGTGGTGGATACCATCAAGCACAATCCGGACTCCCGCCGTATTATTGTCAGCGCTTGGAACGTAGGCGATCTGGACAACATGAACTTACCTCCATGCCATGCTTTCTTCCAATTTTATGTAGCCGATGGCCGGCTCAGCCTGCAGTTATATCAACGCAGTGCGGACATTTTCTTAGGAGTTCCTTTCAACATCGCCTCATATGCCCTATTGCTGCAAATGATGGCACAGGTAACCGGCCTGAAAGCCGGTGACTTTGTACATACATTGGGAGATGCCCATATCTATCTGAATCATCTCGACCAGGTAAAATTACAATTGACCCGTGAACCACGCCCATTGCCGCAGATGAAGATAAATCCGGACGTAAAAAGTATATTCGACTTCAAATATGAAGATTTTGAATTGGTAAACTACGATCCGCATCCTCATATTGCCGGGAAAGTTTCGGTGTAAATTAGTAGTTAAGTAGTAAGTAGTAATCAAGTAGTAAGTAGTCAAGTAGTAAGTAGGTGATAGTTTGATTTGCCAACTCGAACGCATGAAAGATAAAATAAAGACTTCATGATAATAAGAACTTTAATAATATTGTCATCCTGTACAGTTTTCAACCATCTGCTACCTATTACTCGACTATCATCTACTTACTACTTAACTACTTAACTACTTACTACTTGATTACTACTTACTACTTAACAACTTTATTATGAGCAAAATCAGTATCATAGCAGCCGTAGATCGCCGCATGGGTATCGGCTATCAAAATAAACTTTTATTCTGGTTACCCAATGATCTCAAACGTTTCAAAGCACTTACTACAGGCAACACAATCATTATGGGGCGTAAGACGTTTGAATCTCTGCCCAAAGGAGCACTCCCGAACCGCCGTAATATAGTTCTTTCCACTAATCCGGCAACTAATTTCCCGGGAGCAGAAGTATTCCCTTCTCTGGAAGCCGCCCTACAAAGCTGCCATGAAAAAGAGCATGTCTACATCATCGGTGGTGAAACCGTATACCGCCAAGCCATTGAACTGGCCGATGAACTCTGCCTTACAGAGATAGATAATGAGGCTCCGCAAGCCGATGCTTTCTTTCCTGCGATAGACCCTCAAATATGGCATAAAAAAAGCAAAGAAGTTCATCTTGCCGATGAAAAACATCTTTGCTCCTATTCTTTCGTCGATTATATCAAAGAGTTATAAACTCTTCACTTATTCCTCATCCGTATCCACAATAATCGGCATCTGCCGTTTTATAGCCTCATGGAAAGAGATAAGTGTTTCGGTACGTGCCAATCCCAACGGTTGTAGCTTGTCATGGATTACACTTAATAAATGATGGTTGTTCTTTGCATAAATCTTTATGAACATATCATATTTCCCAGTAGTGAAATGGCATTCTACCACCTCGGGTATAGCCTCCAAAGCTTTTGTTACAGAATCAAAAGATTCAGGATCCTTCAGGTAAATTCCAATATATGCACACGTTTCGTATCCTATCTTCTCAGGGTCGATAACAAATTCCGAGCCCTTCAATATTCCCAGATTAGTCAACTTCTGTATGCGCTGATGAATAGCCGCTCCCGACACATTACACGCACGCGCCACTTCCAAAAAAGGAATACGCGCATTATCCGCTATCAACTTCAAAATTTGCTCATCTAAAGAATCCAATTGATGATGTCCCATTTTAATTCAATTTGTTTTAATACATGAATGTTATTGCAAAGTTAGATAATTTTTCGGCAATAAATACTATGATTTATTACTTTTATTTCCCAAAATAGAATAAGTCAGCAAGGGTTTATGTATCTTTGTAAAACATAAATATACGCTAAATATGAAACGATATGCCATTGTCGGGCTTTGCTTTTTATGGATAATAAATGCATATGCACAAGAGTTTACTGATTTTTTTCAGGATAAAACCTTACGGATAGACTATTTTTTCACAGGAGATGCCAAACATCAGGCCATCTATCTGGATGAGCTATCGCGCCTACCCTCATGGGCCGGGCGCCGGCATCACTTATCAGAACTTCCCTTAGAAGGCAATGGGCAGATTATAATGACCGATCTTGAAACCGGGAAATGTATCTATAAAACATCCTTTTCGTCTCTCTTTCAAGAATGGCTTTCCACAGATGAAGCGCAAAAAACAGCCAAAGGATTTGAAAATACTTTTCTGGTACCCTATCCCCAACGCCCGGCGGAGATAGAAATTATCCTGTTCTCTCCATCACGAAAAGTGATAGCAAATTTAAAACATACGGTACGCCCTGACGACATACTCATCCATGAAAGAGGCACTTCGCATGTCACCCCGCATAAGTACATACAAAAAAGCGGAAACGAAACAGACTGCATAGATGTAGCTATCATGGCCGAAGGATATACCGCAACAGAGATGGAACTGTTCTACAAAGACGCCGGAAAAGCATGTGAAAGCCTTTTCTTTTACGAACCCTTCAAATCTATGAGACATAAGTTCAACATAATTGCTGTTGCCAGCCTTTCAGAAGACAGTGGCGTAAGCGTTCCCCGTAAAAATGACTGGAAACACACCGCTTTCGGTTCTCATTTCGATACGTTTTACTCGGACCGTTATCTCACCACATGCCGTGTAAAATCCATACACAATGCCTTGGCAGGCATTCCTTACGAGCATATCATTATCATTGCCAATACAGCAGAATACGGTGGTGGTGGCATCTATAACTCCTACACACTGACTGCAGCTCATCATCCTACCTTCAAACCCGTAGTGGTACATGAATTCGGGCATAGCTTTGCCGGTCTGGGCGATGAGTATTTCTATGAGGATGACGTCATGACCGATACTTATCCTCTCAATGTTGAACCATGGGAACCCAATATCACTACCCGGACCGACTTCTCTTCAAAATGGGAAGATATGCTGCCGGCAGCAACACCTGTGCCGACTCCACAACAAGCAAACGGCAAATATCCGATAGGAGTGTACGAGGGCGGAGGTTATTCCGCCAAAGGTATTTACCGCCCTTCATTCGATTGCCGCATGCGAACCAATGAATATCCGGAATTCTGCCCCGTATGCCAGCGTGCAATCCGCAGAATCATAGAATTCTATACCAACAAATAACATTTTAATAACCAATCAAACCCCAAACCTTTATGATTAGATTTCAAACTATCAGTACGTCTGACGTACAGCATTATCAATTTATGGAAAACCTGCTCATCGCCGCATTCCCTCCGGAAGAATATCGTGAATTAAAAGAATTGCGCGAATATACAGATCGTACAGGTAATTTTTATAATAACATCATCTTTGACAACGAGACTCCGGTAGGTTTTATTACATATTGGGATTTCAACGACTTTTATTATGTAGAACATTTTGCCATCGATCCCACTCTTCGAAATGGCGGTTACGGCAAAAAGACATTGGATTATCTATGCAAAGAACTAGATCGCCCCATCGTGTTGGAAGTAGAGATGCCCGTGGAAGAGATGGCAAAGCGCCGTATCAATTTCTATCAGAGACAAGGATTTGTTCTTTGGGAAAAAGAATACAAGCAACCACCTTACAAGCCCGGAGACGACTTCCTACCCATGTATCTAATGGTGTTTGGCAATTTACAATGTGAACAAGACTTTGAAATGATAAAAAATAAGATTCACAAAGAAGTATACAATGTAAAAGAGTAAAGCCTGACCAAAGTTCTTTTACTCCCAAGAATATATACTAAAAAGAAAAGGATGCTTAAAATTAAGCATCCTTTTCTTTTTAGTATATAAATCAACTCTTATTCACGATACTGCGAAGAGTAGTTGATTTTCAAAGCATAAGCTTGACGAAGCGCGTTTTTAATATCAGTTACGATACCCATCTTCGTATCTTTATCAATCTTCAAAGATACAGTCATCATTGCCTGATCAGATTCTTTCATACTTGATCTTTCCGCAATAATATAATCTTGAATTTCGGAAACTTCTGCAAAAGCATCATTCAATTGAATACGGCTCTCAGAACCCATCTTTTGACGAAACTCTCTCATTGGTTTTCCTACATATACGAATGTTACCAATGATTTCTTCTCAAGCTTTTCTAATTCTGTTGCTTGCGGAATCTTAAATTCAACCTTCAACGTTACCTCACGCATTGTTGTTACAATCATAAAGAAGAACAACAGTGTAAAGATAAGGTCAGGTAGAGAAGAAGTATTCAACGCAGGCATTTCACGTTTACCTGTTTTATTAAATTTTCCCATTACTTCTTTTCTCCATATTTTTTAGGTTCAGCTTCAGAAATCTTCTGAGGATAGACTTCACGAACGGCTTTCTGTTGTTCGTCGTCCAACTCTGAGTATTTCTTTCCCCACTTTTCCTGAGACAATTCATCTCTCAGTTCATTATAAGCGGCAACCAATTCATTTTGTACATCAATATATGCCTGATATGAAGAAGAACGGTCATTCTGCAAAGAGACTACATGTTTTTCAGTGATCATCATCGGCCCAAAGAAGTTAACATCTTTCGATACTCTCTCAGGCAATGATTCATCATTGTATTTATTAGCAATAAACTCTTTGGTCTTCGCTCTCAGCTGCTGTACGTTCATGATCTCACCGTTAACCATCAACTGGTCATACATGTTCAGGTAGATCTGCAGAACGTTACGCTGCTTCACTTTCTGATCATCCGGTTTCTCTGTATTTTCAGGCGGTGGCGGCAAACGTCTTGCCAAACCACGGTCTGTATCCATAGAAGTTGTAATCAAGAAGAAGATCAGCAACAAGAAAGCTATATCAGCCGTTGAACTTGAATTTATATCAGGAACTTTTCTTTTTCCTTTTGCCATAGTATTACTATATTTAATTGAGCAAGCTCAATTGGATTATGATAATTTCTTCCAGATACTACTCAAGATGATAGCAACGACAGTTGCACCCAACAGGAAGTAGATTGAATAAAGGAACATATCAGTCAACTTCAACCAGAAAGGAACGTTTTCTGTTCCATCATATCCCGGCATTCTCAAAGTTTCTTCACTACCCATAGCCCAAGAAACAACCATCACAAGGACTAAAAGAATAAGACCGATCAAGGATTTAATAGCACTCACCGGATTATCTTTCAATGCAGATCCAAACTGGAATATAGCAGCAACAATGGTTGCAATTACCGCTACAGCAAACAACCCATACATCAAATACAGCAATGCATCTGTATTGGCAGGTTGCCACATCTCCGGATCAACGCCTGCCATCACTGCCGCACCTTGAGCGTCTCCTCCGAAGAAGAACAGTCCCAATACGATCAGGATAAGAGCAAACATTGCGTACAGTACATAGTACGATACTTTATATGATAACTTACTACTCATCTCAGATTATTTTTTGTATTTCAAGTTATATTTGATTACCATGTCAAGCAAAGTAATAGAAGAATCTTCCATTTCGCTTGTAAGAGCTTCGATCTTAGAAAGTACATAGTTATAGAATACCTGCAGAATCAAAGCAACGATCAAACCGAAGATAGTTGTGATCAAGGCAACTTTCATACCACCTGCAACAACCGTCGGAGAGATATCACCTACCTGCTGGATTTTATCAAATGCCTGCACCA
>ERZ827088.70-NODE-70-length-135476-cov-13.292599_pt1 | contig 135476 bp, 92 predicted proteins | sample MGYA00519922_ERZ827088 | MGnify/ENA primary metagenome ERZ827088 (study PRJEB31778, sample SAMEA3449254) | human gut metagenome | biome: human gut; feature: human-associated habitat; material: faeces | place: United Kingdom | collected 2010/2012 ... | reverse complement strand
GTGTTAAGCCTGTCGCTAGCGTTCATCCTGAGCCAGGATCAAACTCTTCGTTGTTCAAATTGTTTTATGTCTTTGCTCAAGATTCCGTTATTTCCAGGTTCAAGTATTTTACTGACGGTATTCATTCTAAATACTTGTACTACTGTTGTATATGTAAATTTCTCAAAGAACTCTTTTCAATCAGTTTCTTGCGAAACGTGGTGCAAAGGTAAGGATTTTTATTTTTATCTTCCAAATTTTTTTCGAAGTTTTTTTTCGATTTATTTTTTTCGGAAGTTCTTTCGGAACGACTTCAGGACATTCGCTTGGATCTTCCAACCTCATCCCTCGGTATATCTATTTCCGAGTTTCCTAACCTCTCTTTCATCATGTCACCACCGCATCTCTCTCGATTGCGGGTGCAAAAGTACTGCTGTATAACATATTCTCCAAATGTTTTCCCGACTTTTTTTCAACTATTTTTTACTCTCCTTGATTGTCAATGATTTACAAATGCACTTTTCTCCGTTCTTTTGGCTTCCTCTCTTTCTTATTTATTTTCCCTTCCCAAATTCTCAAAAAGCCGGCGTGTTTTTATCATTTCGCGCCGGCTTTTCAGCAAAAGACGCCGGCTTTTTCTCTTTTTATGCCTATCTTCTAAAAACAAATAAACAGGAATCGAAAACAAATCCAGCGAGGATTGAAATCGATTCCCGTTTATCTGGGTTGGTATTCTTCTATTATATACCTACTATTACCATAGGCGATTTTTCTTTATACCCTTCACACACCTATTCATTCACCTAATATTCAATCACTTCCTGTGAAGGGTGTGAAATCTTTCCTTATAAGAACATTTCTGGGGCTTTGCGGGCACTGAAATTCGCACAAAAGCGATTTTAATAGAGTAACGTCCCCGAAATACACCAATAACTATTACTTCCTCCTTCAGATTTTCCTTGCGGAATCTGAATTGTAATTGTATGCTCACCAGCCTCTAAATCTCCTAAATAGATATATTCCGGATTAGTGACTGTTCCCGGACACCAATTTGAACGACTCAGGTCGGATGAACTCAAACCATTGGAAAAGTTTCCGGAACATGGATTCCAATTTCGATATGTACCACAATCCTCACGCCAAGGTATAAACGAGATTACTAGTTTTCCGTCCAAATAGATCGTATTCGGTTTCTGATTAAATTCGTCACCATTACCCCAACCGCCATGTCCTGTTGTCAGATAAAACAAACGGACGTTTTTAGCTGACTCCTTCATCGTGAAAGAAACTTTCAAAGAATCATCCAAGAAAAAGATCGGATATGCCTGACCTGCCTGCTCCAAATAGTTTACGGTATTAAACAACGGCATTGTTTTATAAACCCGTCGTTCCTCGTCCGGATAATATTTCAATTTTAATGACAATCGATGCCCTTTCGCATCCCAATTACCGATATAAGCACCGATCCAAGCCTCTCCTTTCAAGTCTTCTGCCAAAGCCGTCACATCAGTTTTGTAAACAACAGAATCCACCCAAGTCTGTCCTTTCACCTTAACATGATTAAACTGACGGACACCAAACCCCGTAAAAAAGCGCATTAATTCCACGGGAACTTCATATTCAGCAGTTGATATCAATCCCGGATAAGACTGATCTTTGGATTGAAAAGACGGAACAGACTTTAAGTCACGCATCGCATCCAAGAAAGACTGCTTCTTATCGGTTGGTACCAAGAAAACAGAACCTGTCCGATCATAAGCATCGCCATCCGAATATTGAGCAACTTCTACAAATACACTCCGATTTTTAACCACATCCGGCAATTTTACTTTCTTCAAGATAATGGTCCCGCCTCCTGCACTATAAATTTCACCCTCTTTCAACGTTTCAGGCAACTTCGCACCGTTAAAACAAATAGTCTGTTGATCGAATACCGGAATCGTAATCACTCCACTATGATTAATTTCATATTGGTAATCATACGCATCCATCTTCTCACCCCACGATGATGGCAGTAATGTCTGCATTTCCTTCAACGGCTTTATATCTACAGCTTCTGTAACCATATCGCCATTACGAACAATCTTCAATACAAGTCCATCTGGTACACCAACACTGGCTTGTGGTGTTCCGCGGAAAGGGATATCCTTCGTAAACCAAACATCAATTGTATTTGAACGAACAGATGTACGAAGAATTTTACAATCCAATCCTAATAATTCTCCTTCACCTACTTCTGTAAAGCCAGCGCCCAATTCAAATGGAGTTTCGGACGAAATAATCTTACCGCTCGGTAATTCAGCCCAAGTATAAGACTTAAATTGGGAATAATCCAGATAATCCCTTTTCTCAGGCTGTGCTATTCCGTCTTCCTGATCTTTCTTCTCTTCTTTATCCTCCTCTTCTACCCGTCGCAACGAAACCTGATCACCAGAAACAGTCATCAACATTTGTCCGGGACTTACTTTACCCTTATAACTGGACTGAAAAATCACTTCAATACCTTTGGCGTTTTTCACTTTCTTCCGATAGTTCTTCGCATCAACTGTAACTGTTATTAGAAGACCTAATAACAAGCACCCCATTGTTTTCACTTTCATATTTTTCATGATGTTATTATTATTTGAGTTTTTGAATAGTTTACTTCTAGAATATACTTGCAGACAAATATATGGAATAATCCATAAACCCAATCAAAGATCCGGCAAAAATAAAACGGATTACATTTCTCAGCTGAAAAACCAACATAAGAAATGCAATCCGTTATATTCTCTAGTCAGAGATTGCTATCAATTATTGAATGCCTCTTTCACGCAACTTAACTTGCCAGTTCCAAGCCGACTTCAATGTATCTTCCAAAGTTTCTACAGCTTTCCAACCCAAGACAGTGTTTGCCTTTTCAGGATTAGCCCAAACTTTTTCAATATCACCTTCACGACGACCAACAATCTTATGTGGAACTTTTACACCTGTCGCTTTCTCAAAAGTATTGATCAATTCCAATACAGAAACTCCATTTCCTGTACCTAAATTGAAGATCTCAACCTTCTCGTCCGATTTATTTTCCAGCATCCGATCCATTGCAATGACATGCGCTTTAGCCAAATCCACCACATTGATATAATCACGGATACAAGAACCATCAGGAGTATTATAGTCATCCCCAAACACACTTAACTCTTTCCGAATACCCATTGCAGTCTGAGTCAAATAAGGGATCAAATTCTGAGGAACACCATTAGGCAACTCACCGATTTCAGCAGTTGGATGTGCTCCAATCGGATTAAAATAACGCAGAATGATACTCTTGAACGGAGCTCCTGCATGAATTGTATCCTGAATAATCTCTTCGTTTATCTGCTTGGTATTACCATAAGGAGACAACGCCGGTTTAATCGGAGCATTTTCTGTTACCGGCAAGAATTCCGGATCAGGCTGTCCATATACCGTACAAGAAGAAGAGAACACAATTCCCTTCATTCCGAACTCTGGCATCAGCTCCAATATATTAATCAAAGTTGTGATGTTGTTCCGATAATACTTCAACGGCTGCTGAACTGACTCACCCACCGCTTTGCTGGCAGCAAACAAAATAACACCGTCAATACCCGGATGAGCTTCCAAAGCTTTGCGAGTACCTTCTTTATCTTTCAAGTCCAATTTAACAAATGCCGGACGCACCCCTGTAATACGCTCGATGCCATCCAAAACTTCCATATTCGAATTAGACAAGTCATCGATAATGACAACTTCATAACCCGCATTCTGCAACTCTACCGTGGTATGTGAACCGATATAACCAGTTCCACCTGCTACCAAAATCTTCTTTTTCATATCTTATACATTTTAGATTTAGGATCCGATACCAGAAAATCCCATAAACGCCATTGCTAACAATCCGGCTGTGATCAAAGCGATGGGCGTACCTTGCAAACCTTTCGGAACATTTGTCATAGCCAGTTGCTCTCGTATCCCTGCAAAGATAATCAAAGCTAACGCAAATCCAAGCGCTGTAGAGATCGCATATACGATTGATTCCAATAAATTATATTCTTTTTGTATCACCAGGATGGCAACACCCAGTACACAACAGTTTGTCGTAATCAAAGGCAAGAAAATACCCAAAGCCTGATACAAGGCCGGAGAAACTTTCTTTAGAATGATCTCAACCATCTGAACCAATGCCGCAATAACCAAAATAAAACTAATGGTCTGCATGAATCCCAAGCCAAACGGATCCAATAAATATTTCTGGATCAAGAATGTCACGATTGTTGAAATAGCCAACACAAAAGTAACAGCGGCACCCATTCCGATAGAAGTTTCTACTTTCTTAGAAACACCCAAGAACGGACAAATACCCAAAAACTGCGATAATACAACATTGTTGACAAATACCGCAACAATAAATATCAATATATATTCCATACAATTCCCGTTTTATGCCTTACGCAGTTTATTTACAATTGCAATCAAATAACCTAATACGATGAATGCACCTGGAGCCAAGATAAATATCAACGAACCATATTCTTCCGGCATCAGGGTAACACCGAACAGTTTTCCAGAGCCCAGTAATTCACGACAAGCGCCAAGCAAAGCCAAAGCCCAGGTAAATCCTAATCCGATTCCTATTCCATCAAAGGCTGAAGCTACGACACCATTTTTGGCAGCAAATGATTCAGCACGTCCCAACACGATACAGTTTACCACAATCAATGGGATATAAAGACCTAAACTTGCATATAAGGCGGGTGTATAAGCCTCCATACACAACTGAACTACCGTTACGAAAGTGGCAATAATCACAATATAAGCCGGGATACGGACCAAATCCGGGATCAGCTTCTTCACTGCCGAAATAACGATATTGGAACAAATCAATACAAAAGTAGTCGCAAGTCCCATACTCAAACCATTCATTGCCGAAGAAGTTGTACCCAATGTCGGACACATACCCAACAACAAGACAAATGTCGGATTCTCTTTCAAGAGACCGTTTAATAATACTTTCAGATTACTCATCTTCTTTTCCTCCATTCGTTTATTTAGACGATGTTGCGCCATCTACGGCATCTGTTCCGGCATAAGCGCTATAAGCACGATTGACTGCATCCAAAAAGGCACGGCTTGAAATAGTAGCTGCAGTAATGGCATCTACATCTCCTCCATCTTTGGTAACCTTCAGTCCATTCGCATCCAACTTACGTCCAATGATACTTTGCTTGTTTTTATCCGTTCTGAACCATTCTTGCATTTTAGCACCCAAACCCGGAGTTTCAGCATGCTGCAAGACAGAATAGTTGCACAACTTACCTTCAGTATCAAAGCCTACTATCACTTTGATTTCACCACTAAAACCTTTTTTGGAGAAACTTTCAACAGCAGCTCCAACAAATTGGCCATCCATTTTTGCCGGATATATCCGCAACGAATCACCTTCGGGTGTAGCCACCATATAAGACTCTTCTGAAGGCTTATTATTAAATTCCGGAGTAACGGCTTTGATGGCGGTTTCCAAAGCAGCTGCTTTAGAAGCCACAATCGGACCAGCAGTTAAATTATTTACAGCTGCCAGCACTGCTCCTGCCACTACACAAATACCGGTCAAGGAAAGGAGCATATTGGGTAATGTCGATTTTAATTTTTCCATCTTACTTTTCTCCAAAATGTTTAGGTTTTACATAAGCATTGATAAGCGGAGTCAATGCATTCATGATCAGGATGGCAAATGACATACCTTCCGGATAAGAACCAAACAGACGAATAATAGCAGTCAGCAAACCGATACCTACAGCATATAAAATCTGTCCCTTCTTGGTCATAGGTGAAGTTACATAATCAGTTGCCATAAAGATTGCACCCAACATCAAACCTCCTGAAAGTACGTGAATGAACGGACTAGCATATTCAGCAGGATTAACCAAGTGCATGATTCCAGTAAAGGCAAACACTGTTACAATAATCGTAACCGGAACATGCCAGGTGATGATCTTCTTCCACAACATATAAGCGAAACCTAACAACAATGCTATGGCACTAACTTCTCCCAAACTACCACCACGACAGCCGGCCAGTAACTCCATATGAGAAGGTAGATCAGTAACACCTTCATTCAAAAGAGATAAAACGGTAGCACCCGTCTGTGCATCGGTATAGGTAAGCGGGAAAGCGCTCGTTGCATCTACTAAAGGCCAGGTTGTCATTTGTGCCGGAAACGAAATCAGCAAAAATACACGTCCGACCAAAGCCGGGTTGAATATATTATTTCCCAAACCACCAAAAGTCATCTTGCCAATACCAATAGCAGCCAAAGCACCGATAACAACAATCCATGCCGGCAGATTAGAAGGCAAGTTAAATGCCAACAAAACTCCAGTCAGAATAGCAGAACCGTCACAAATAGTAGGTTCTTTCTTCATCAGGAATTTCTGAATCAAATATTCAAACAGGACACATGATACAACTGATATCAGCGTTACGATCAAGGCCCCCAATCCGAAATAGTAAAGAGATACCAAGAAAGCCGGAATCAGGGCAATCAGTACTCCGTACATATTTTTACTGATGCTGTCTCCACTATGAATATGAGGCGACGGCGAAACATATAAACTATTTTCCATACTTGCTCTTTTATGACTTTCTTGATCGGATAATACCCATTACTTTACTCTTACCCACACGAATCTGATCCAGCAACGGACGATTAGCCGGACAAGTGAAACTACAAGAACCACATTCTATACAATCCTGTATATGATCAGCCTCTGCCATTTCCCAGTTCTTATAAACAGTTGAACGCATCAGGAAGGCAGGATTCAATCCCATCGGGCAAACGTTCACACACTTGGCACAACGAATACAATCGTGCATCGGTTTACGAACAGACTCTTCTTTCGTCAGCAGTAAAACACCTGAGCTTCCTTTTCCAACAGGAACTTCCGGACTAATCAAAGCTTTTCCCATCATCGGACCACCACCGATAATCTTTCCAGTATTTTCAGGAATTCCTCCAGCAGCTTCAATCAGCACATTAATAGGAGTTCCTATACGAACCAAGAAATTGGATGGATTGGCAACAGCCTTTCCGGTTACTGTTACCACACGTTCAAACAAAGGTTTATTTTTTTGTACAGCCTGATAAACAGCAAATACAGTTCCTACGTTCTGAACGATGGCACCAACAGAAATAGGCAGTGCTCCACTCTTCACCTGACGAGAAGTAACAGCATCGATCAATTGCTTTTCACCACCTTGCGGATATTTAACCTTCAAAGGCATCACTTCAATTCCTTGATAAGAAGCAGCCAACTTTGTCATGTGAGCAATAGCATCAGGCTTATTGTTTTCAATACCAATCACAGCCTTATTGACATTAGCCGCTTTCATCAAAATAGAAACGCCGACTAAAATTTCTTCGCCTTTTTCCATCATCAATGAATGGTCGGCAGTCAGATAAGGTTCACATTCTACCGCATTAATAATAAGAATGTCGGCCTTATTTCCCGGAGGAGGCAACAACTTCACTTGTGTCGGGAAAGTTGCTCCACCCATACCTACAATACCGGCAGCGGCAATCTTGTCAATAATCTCTTTCGAAGAAAGCGTACATTCCTTTACCAGCGTTTCACTGCGGTCGATACTTTCTTCCCATTCATCTCCTTCAACATCAATAAAGACAGCCGGACGTTTATAGCCACTGGCGTCAAGAGCATTATCAATCTTATTTACTTTACCGGATACAGACGAATGAATATTCGCTGATACAAAACCTCCGGCTTTAGCCAGTAAGGTACCGACTTTTACCAGATCTCCTTTTTTTACTACAGCTTGTGCCGGAGCACCGATATGCTGGCTTAAAGGAATGATCACCTGTTTGGGTGCAGCCAGTGCGGTAATTTTCTTACCGGCAGACAGTTTATTCTCGGGCGGGTGAATACCTCCGATTCGAAATGTCCTTAGCATACGTTTAGATTTTTATTTTTTAGTTTCTTCTTTTACTTCAGTTGCTTGAGGAACCACCTCATTCTTCGTTTCTGCCACCGGTGCTTTAGGTGCAGATGCTACAGGTTGAACGTCGGCTGCACTCTTCGGAGCAGCAGGAGCAGCTTCTTTTCGAGGCGGGAAATTCAGTTCGTGAATAGCACCGGTCGGACAAACAGCCACACACTTACGACACATACGACACTTCGTATAATCAATATACGCTACATTATTCTCAACAGTGATTGCTTCAAACGGACATTCTTTAGCACATTTTCCACAACCGATACAAGCATTGGCACAAGCTTTGCGAGCCACTGCTCCTTTGTCTTTATTAACGCAGCTAACAAAAATACGACGAGACTTCGGTCCCTTTTTACGCAATTCGATAACATTTTTCGGACAAGCCTTTGCACACGCTCCGCAGGCAGTACATTTGTCTTCATCTACTTCCGGTAAGCCAGTCTCCGGATTAATATGGATTGCATCGAAGTTACAAGCCTTCACACAATCACCATATCCCAAACAACCAAATGTACATCCCGTTTCGCCTCCATACAAAGCAGATGCGATAGCACAACTTTTTACTCCATCATACTTGTTTGTTTTCGGACGAGCCTGGCATGTTCCATTACAACGGACTACTGCAACCTTCGGTTCGGCAGCTACAGCCTCTTTACCTAAGATAGTAGCAATCTTCGCCATAACAGGAGCTCCACCAACAGGGCAAAGCATTCCTTCCAATGAATCTGCTTTAACACAAGCTCCGGCAAACCCAGCACAACCCGGATATCCGCAACCTCCACAATTGGCTCCAGGCAGCACGGATTGTACTTGTCCAATACGCGGGTCTTCGTGGACTTCAAATTTCTTAGATGCCCAATAAAGTAACAGGGCGCCGATTATACCGATCACCCCCAACGAAATAATGGCAATTAAAATCATCATATTTGTTTATTCTTTTAGTTTTTTCAATCTGAATACAAAGTGTCTTTTCAGTTTCTCACGCAACACATATAATATCCCGTAATAAGGAATCAACATGCAAAGTCCAAGTAAACCAGCCATTGTTTCTTTCCAGCCCATCGCCGATCCTATAATTACAGCGATCAATACAACTATAACCGGACATACGAAGGCCAAGACAACAGCTTCCATCCCCATCGAAGATTGACCAGTCAACACAACGGCGTCACCTATCTGATAGTTTCCAGACGAATCTTCTACCTCAATTATTTTATCTTTCTTGTCAGCCGCCGTACATGCTGATTTGGCATGACAACCGGCACAAGCCGAATATTGGGTTATATGAACATAGACTACATTGTTCTCAATGCGTTCTACAATTCCAGGATGACTGATATTCTCGCTCATAGTTGTAAACTCGACTTTGCAAATCGTGGGCAAAAGTAAATATTATTTACGAATGAGCAAATAATAAAATGATAAAAACTTATCCCGCTTTTACCCCTCAGCCTAGACTTATACTTTCAAAAAGATTTTTTGCCGATAAAGAACATATAAAAATCCCCAACACACAGCTATATATGCCATTGCCAATACGAATGGTTGGAAAGATTCCGGGAAGACTGACGCCAACCCTCCAAAGATAGATTTGCTTGTATATTCAAAATCTATAAAACGCTGCGCCAGATAAATAGTGATCGAATTCATCCCAATAACCCGGAAAAACAGCGTCCACCGACGACAGTTCTTTACATCTATTATATAATAGAACAAAGCAAACAATAGCATAGATATACCACCTACCAAACAGGCAAATGAACTTGTCCAAAGATTTTTATTAATCGGGAATACAAAGTTCCATACCCATCCGATTAGGATCAATAGAATACCTGCACAAACCAGCAAACCGACTTTCCGTAACTCGGTTAAGCCTTCTCGCTTCAGCTTGATCCATTCACCCGTCAACATACCTAAAGAAGCTGTTCCTATAGCAGGAATAATTCCTAAAAGACCTTCCGGATCATGTATTTCTTTATATAAATGTCCGGGTAGAAGCATGCGATCTACATAACCAACTAAACTTCCTCCCATCGAAAAAGGATCACCATCACCGTCTGGTGCCGGGAAACCAATTAAAAGTAGCCAATAACCAATAAAAAGAGCTGCAACAATTCCTATCCGCACCCGTGTTTGTACATTCAAAAATATCAACGCTGCAAACATCCACGCCAGACCAATACGTCCTAAAACACTAGCATAACGCTGGTTTGCAAAATCAAAATCCAACAATCCATTGTAAATACATCCAAGCAATACCAACACCAAGCCCCGGCGAATTACTTTTCGGTAAATAGCCGAAGAAGTCATTCCACTTGCTTTTTGTTTCTCCAAAGAATAAGGGAAAGAGATACCGGCAATAAAGAGGAACAAAGGAAAGATCATGTCTTCAAAGGCAAATCCATGCCAAGGTACGTGTTCCATTTGACTGGCTATGGCTTGAAAAAACGGAGTCGGACACCAAGTTGCCAAACCTACGAACAGAGCTCCTCCGCCCATAATAAAAAACATGTCAAATCCCCTTAGGGCATCCAGCGACTGCAAACGCTGATTTTTTACTTCTTTTTTCATGATATTATTTTGTTTAAATCTGCAAGATCATTGCTCTACAAAAGTAGTAATTTCTGAAAAGAACACCAAGAATGCCGGTTATTCTTTCTGTTAGCTACTTTGTTTATTTTTGATATGAGTCCTATTACTTTTTAATTTTTTGACATCTGTCGTAAAGCTTTAGCATATATGTGGTAAAGTTTTACGACAGATATGATAAAGCTTTACGACTAATATGGAAAAGCTTTTTGACAGATGTCAAAAATATAATTTCTCATATCAGTTACAAATAAAAAAGGCGTTGTGTTTTTTTATTTCACAACGCCCTTTAGTTCATAAGACCTTGGTCTCTTTTTCTTTACCATTTATAATTAAAGCCAAAGCTCAATAACTCATTTATTTGCAGATAGCTGTCAAAGTCCTCATTCTTAGCAACACCATCATCATAACGCATATTCAAGGTTATATTGGATGAAAAGAACCGACTCCAGGCAAAGGTAAATCGATTTTTCCACTCTCCCTCTATACGAGCATATGTAGTCTTATATTTAAATTGAGAATACCAACTTATACTTTTGTTTATTTGAAAATTAAGAGTTGCTTCCACAGAAGATCCCCATAAATTTTCTAGTGTAGGAAGTGTCCCATCAGCTTTTTTCTGAAAATGCTTATCCAACTTTATATTTTCATCAATTGTTTGTCTAAAAGTATAAGACAATGGGGCCATGTTTACATTAAACGTCAATGATTTATGCTTCTGCTTAAAAGTTTTATTCAAATCATATTTCATACCTAAGCCAACCGTAATGCTGTACGGAGCTAACAAACCAGCTAATTTTACGTTTGAATTTTCCTCAAAACTACTAAGTATCTGAGTAGAAAAATCAAAATCAAAAGTATAATACCACTTTGAAAAAGCTTCATACCCCACATTAGTTTTAATTTGGAACAGGTCATCGCTTACTTTATAACTACGAAGAGTATCATTTGGAGCCGTATATATATTATTTTTAATCTTCAACGTATTAGTTATTTTTATACGATCTCTTTTATAATCATACTCAAAAAACTCATAATGGTTCAAATTCAAAGAACTTGCCCCTCCCTTATGCCAGTTTGGAGAAACATAATTCTGTGCCACCTGCAAGGAACTCTCAAAACTTGAAGTCCAATAGCGCCGTTCAGGGATAAACTTCGTAGGCGCTGTAACGTCATCAAACGTAACGTCTTTAGTAACGACCAAAGGAAAATCTTCCGTTATTTCTTTTTTGATAACTTTAGCCTTCACAGCATCTTGTGGTAAAGAAGCCTGTGTATAACGGAAATACATTGGATAATGCGTTTCCACATACCGATGCGCACTATCAGCACTTGCCTGAGCCATAAAATAATCCTTAAATGCCGCTATGGTATCATTAGGCATCAACGGAGCAGGCTTATATTGGGGATCCAAAGCATTTGTATCATAAAAGACCAAATTCTTCGGCAGATAATTTCCTTTAAACAAGATGGGCAAGAACAAAGGATTCACAATTATCGTATCACGAAACGTCACATCCGGACCAAACTGATTGGAACGATCATAAAAACGAGAGATAAGCCAAGTCGCTTCAGGCGACATCCGTAATTCATCTTTTGTCAATAGCTTACGTAAACGTTCATTCAAAGGAATAGGTGATTGATAATCAACATTCAATTCTTCCAAACGGCTTCTTAAATCAGGTAAATCCCGTTCATCAATAGTCATGACCGTATCTTGCAAACTCCCCGAATCAACCTCAAAAGTATTTACAACAGGAACAAATGTGACTGTATCCTGAGCCAACAAACACCCGGTCCAACCTAAACACCAAAATAAAAATATAATAACAATTCTTTTCATCTTCTATTTTATCAAAATCACTATTAAGCCTGTCTAATTTGCAAAGTTAGGCAAATTATAGGAATTACCCAGTACTCCTGGTAAGATTTAAAACAACAAACATTAAGGAATGTATAAAACCAGCTTTTTATTTACTTCTTTTTGTGAGAACAGGATAAAATAGCTAACTTTGCCTTTTTAATGCAGGCGGATTTCTTTCAGAAATACAAAACAGGCGCTCGACAAAAAAGAGCAAAGAAAGGAAAAGAAAGAAATTGATTGCAAAACGACAATGATTATCATTAAAAGAGAACTAAAATATTACTATCGTGGCTGATACAAAGTACATTTTTGTGACAGGAGGTGTAGTTTCATCCTTAGGTAAAGGAATCATCTCCGCCTCGTTGGGAAAGTTGCTTCAAGCAAGAGGTTATAAGGTAACTATCCAGAAGTTTGACCCGTATATCAACATTGATCCGGGAACATTAAATCCTTACGAACATGGCGAATGTTATGTAACTGTGGATGGACATGAAGCAGATTTGGACTTAGGACACTATGAACGATTCCTGAATGTTCAGACAACACGTGCCAATAACATTACTACAGGACGTATTTATCAAAGTGTCATTAACAAAGAAAGAAAAGGGGACTATTTGGGAAGAACTGTACAGGTGGTTCCTCATATCACCGATGAAATCAAACGTAATGTTAAGTTGTTAGGAAACAAATACAAGTTTGATTTTGTCATCACCGAAATCGGAGGTACTGTTGGTGATATAGAATCTTTGCCTTTCATTGAAAGTGTAAGACAGTTAAAATGGGAATTAGGTAAAAACTGTTTATGCGTACATTTAACGTATGTTCCTTATATTGCAGCAGCCAAGGAATACAAGACGAAACCGACCCAGCATTCTGTAAAAGAATTACAGGCATTGGGTATCCAGCCGGATATCTTGGTACTTCGTACCGAACATGAATTAAGTACGAATATTTTACGTAAAGTGGCATTGTTCTGTAATGTAACCGAAGAAGCCGTTATCCAATCTATAGATGTTCCAACCATCTATGAGGTTCCACTGGTATTACAACGACAGAAAATGGATGAAATCGTTTTACGTAAAACAGGTTTGGAAGTTGGTCCTACTCCGGAATTAAAACCCTGGAGACAATTCCTGGCTAAAAAGCAAGCTGCTACTGAAAGTGTAAAAATCGGTTTGGTGGGTAAATATGTAGAATTACAGGATGCCTATAAATCAATTGATGAATCATTATTACAAGCAGCTATTTACAACGATCACAAACTGGATTTGCATTTATTCCACTCTGAAAAGCTGGATGAAAGTAATGCAGCAGAGCAATTAAAAGATATGGATGGAATTCTAATTGCTCCAGGATTTGGTCAACGCGGAATCGAAGGTAAATTCGCAGCTATCAAATATGCACGTGAAAATGATATTCCTTGTTTGGGTATCTGTTTAGGTATGCAATGCATGGTAATTGAATTTGCCCGTGATGTATTAGGTTTCAAAGATGCGAACTCTACAGAGATGGAACCAAACACTACACATAAAGTTATCGACCTGATGGAAGAACAGAAGAACGTAACTAATATGGGTGGTTCTATGCGTTTGGGTGCATACGATTGTGTATTGAAACAAGATTCAAAAGTTTATGCAGCCTACGGAAAAGAGCACATTCAGGAACGCCATCGTCACCGTTTCGAATTCAATAATGAATACAAAGCGAAGTTTGAAGAAGCAGGAATGAAATGTACGGGAGAAAATCCGGAAACCAACTTAGTAGAAGTGGTAGAAATCCCTAATCTGAAATGGTTTGTAGGAGTTCAGTATCATCCGGAATACAACAGCACAGTTGTCAATCCGAATCCTCTGTTCATGAGCTTTGTAAAAGCAGCTATTGATAATAAGAAAAATTGATTTTAAATGGATAAAAACACAATCATCGGGTTTGTTCTGATTGGTATCGTTTTGTTTGGTTTTAGTTGGCTGAACCGACCTACTCCAGAACAAATTGAAGCTCAACGCCGTTATCAGGATTCTATTGCCCAGATCGAACAGGCAAAGCAGGCAGCTATAGAAAAGCAGAAAGCTGATCCTATGGCAAGCTTTAACAATCTTCCAGATTCTGTTAAAGAAGCTCGTTTAGCTGATAGCTTCGGTTCTTTTGCCAAAGCAATGACCGGTACGGAAGAATTCATCACACTCGAAAACGAGAAAGTAGCAGTCAAGCTAAGCACAAAAGGTGGACGAGTTATATCGGCTACGCTAAAAGAATACGACAACTACAAAGGCGAACCTTTGGTCTTGTTTGATAAAAACGAATCCGTATTCGATCTTGCATTAGTAACAGCAGCCAATCAACGGGTAAACACCAAAGATATGTATTTTACTCCTATCAAAGGAGATAATGCAAATGCAGCGGTGATGCGTTTACAGATGAACGAAGGCAGTTATTTAGACTTTATCTATACACTGCAACCCAACGATTACAGAATGGATTTTTCAATCAAAGGAACCGGATTGAATGGAGTGCTTTCCCCTTCGACTGAAACATTAGGTATGACTTGGATACAAGACATCCGTCAACAGGAAAAAGGCCGGAAATTTGAAGATCGCTATGTGGGTCTATATTATAAGGTAGAGAATGACGACGTAGAAAACCTAAGCGAAACCGGAAATGACAGCAAGAATGTCAATGAAACCTTGCAATGGATCGGTTACAAGGATATGTTCTTCTCAACAGTATTGGTTGCCAAAGAAGGATTCAAAGAAGTCAAAATGGATTCCAGAATGTATGAAAATGGTGAATACATGAAGAATTTCCATACGACAGCAACTGTTTCCTTTGATTTGAACGGCACTCAAACAACGGATTTCCAATATTTCTTCTTACCGAACAAATATTCGTTATTAAACGATTATAACGATACATTGGAAGATGGTCAGGAGTTACGTCTGGAAAAACTTGTTCCGCTGGGTTGGGGTATTTTCCGTTGGGTGAACCAATACTTCATTATCCCTCTATTCAATTTCTTGGGTGGATTTATCGACAATTACGGTTGGTTGATCTTCTTACTGACTGTCATTGTTAAATTAATCCTTTTCCCGCTGACGTACAAATCCTACATGTCATCAGCAAAGATGCGTGTACTTCGTCCGCAAGTAGAAGAGATCAATGCCAAGTATCCGAATCAAGATCAGGCCATGGAACGTCAACGTCAAATTATGGAATTATACAGTCGCGCAGGAGCCAGTCCGATGAGCGGATGTATTCCGATGTTGTTGCAAATGCCTATCTTAATTGCATTGTTCATGTTCTTCCCATCGGCTATTGAATTGCGTCATGAAAGTTTCTTGTGGGCACACGACCTGTCAACCTACGATGCAATTATTAGTTGGGATGCACAGATACCATTGATTTCAACTTACTTTGGAAATCATATCAGTTTGTTCTGTCTCTTAATGACCATTACCAACATTGTATATACTAAATACAATATGGAAATGACAAATACCGGACAGCAACAAATGCCGGGTATGAAAACAATGATGTACCTGATGCCTTTGATGTTCTTGTTTATATTCAATAGCTATGCATCTGGTTTGACCTATTATTATTTTATTTCTACATTGATTACAATTGCGCAGACACTGTTCTTCCGCTATACTATTGATGAAGAAAAATTATTGGCTAAACTGGAAGCGAACAAACGCAAGCCGATGAAGAAATCAGGCTTTATGAAACGATTGGAAGAAGCTCAACGAATGCAGCAGGAACAATTAAAGCGGCAGCAAGATCAATTGAAGCAGCAACGCGAACAACGTGAGCAGCAGAAAAACAACCGTCACAGATAAAAGAAGGTTAAGCGTTTTTCCCTGCTAATAAAATAAAAAAGGTATGCCTGAATTAATTCATTCTTTTGGGCATACCTTTTTTCGTATAGAATTCCAACGAATAGTTCTGTATTATACTTTCCTAATATACTTTCGTAGAAAAGAGGACATAGCGATTAACGATGATGCAATAAACCATATCCGTTCGTCATATGTCTGCGTCTTTCACGAATCTCTTCCAAAGTTTCTAAATTACCGATTGCAGGCAGTTCGTGCTGACGGGCATCTTCCAAAAATCTCCAGGCATATTCAGAGGCAACTGCCGAATCACGGGCAATGGCGAGTTGTGGATGCAGCTTGTTATCCGCTATTGAATCAGCAAATAAATCACACAAGACATCTATATTCTTCCCACCATACGGTTTTTCTATCCGTTCTGTACGATTAACTCCTCGTAACTCAACTACTGCAGTTTTGAAATCATGGGTCATACGCGCTATACCCTTTGTTCCGATTATGTCCACATACGAATTATGTGTTTGATCTTTCGATAACTGTCCGTAAACAAATCCTTGCGTAATATCAAACACAACTCCATTTTCGAATGTTCCATGACATTGAAGCCACCACGGATCTTTGTAATTCCACATCCGAATAGCTTGAGCGTGCCAAGTCTTGAATGCACATCCGGCATACCAACGAGCTATATCTACATAATGCATACCACAATCATGAAAAGCGGGTCCTTCATATTCATGTCCTTCTCCCGGAGCTAATCCTGGAGTCATATGACAGATACGAACAATAGCCAGTTCTCCGATCTCACCACTTTCTATAAACCGTTTAATGGCATTGTGATACCAAGAGTTTCTCAGGTAAAGATTTACTGTTGCCAACTGACTTGAATTCTCTATCAAGCGTACGGCTTCCCATTCCCGGTCTATGGTATCAGCTACAGGTTTCTCCGAAATAATGTGTTTTCCGGTACGAACAGCTTTCTGAATCTGCTCCAAACGATTATTGGCCAAGGTAAACAAGCCTACGACTTGCACATCCGGATCTGCAAAAACAACATCCTCATCTTCCACTACTTTAGACAGTGGAGAAAATTTACGTGCATAAGCCCTTGCCTCTGGATCAACATCACAAATATAAGCAACTTCCCACTTTGGATTCTTCAACATTTCCGTCAGATAAAATCCTCCCATTCGGCCAAAGCCAATGATGCCTACTTTAATTCTTTCTTTCATCTTGTAAATAGCGTTAATTTGATTTTGATTTTAATAAAGCACTAAAAGGTCATGGCAAATTTAATTAATCCCAGAAAAATCCATGTATTTCGTATGTTAATAAAAAGGTGGCAACAAATTAAATAAAATAAAAGCATGTATTGTAGTTATAACATTCAGTCACTACAACACATGCTTTATTTTTCTGAAACAAACAATTACTTACGATTCCGAAGAACTTCCAGAGCTTTCAATAAATCCTCCGGTGTATCAATACCGATTGTTTCTTGTCGTGTGATTCCAACCTTTATCTTATATCCATTCTCCAACCAACGAAGCTGTTCCAAGCTTTCAGCCAATTCCAATGTTGACTGTGGCAATGCTGTTATTTCTGCTAAAACATCTGCCCGATAAGCATACATACCAATATGTTTATAAAAGGTATGACTTGGTAACCATTCCGTATATTGTTTTCCCCGGATATAAGGAATTATCGAACGGCTGAAATACATAGCTTCCATTTTCTTATTCACTACAACCTTAGGTGAATTAGGATTGAACAATGTTGATTCAAAATCGTCATCCGGTAAAAAGGGTTTCACCAATGTAGCGATCTGGACTTGTTCATCAGTAAAGCAACTTTTGATCGTCTCTATCTGTTCCGGATGAATGAAAGGTTCATCACATTGAATATTAATTACGACATCAAATCCTTTACCAATTTTCTGATAAGCTTCGAAACATCGGTCAGTTCCACTCCGATGCTTGTCTGAAGTCATTACCACTTTTCCTCCAAAAGCTTTTACAGCCGCTTCTATTCGTTCATCATCGGTTGCCACACAGACCTCATCCACTGCTTGAATCACCTGCTCATACACGCGTTGTATCATAGGTTTCCCATCCATATCCGCCAGCGGTTTTCCCGGAAAACGAGTCGAAGCATACCGTGCCGGTATTATTCCTATAAATTTCATAACTTACTTATTCTTCATTAAATTGTAAAACTTCTCCATCACTCAGATGAACAATCTTTTCATGTTCTCCTACAACCCATACGATATCACCTTCCTCAAATACCGTAGTAGGCACCGGATTCTTTAAAGATGTCTCTCCACGCTCAATACCAATCACCAGACAAGCTGCTTTATCCCGAATACCTGACTCTTGTATTGAACGTCCTATCAGCTTTGAACCTTTCTGGATTTGGAACTGCTCTATATTCACTTCTTTCGATCCTAATAAGTTCTTATTGTATGCCTGATATTTCTCATCAATATAAGTTCTGAAATGCACCAAGTCATCATCTGAACCTACTACAATTATTTTATCAAACGGATACAGACGCTCATCACCGCCTGGTATATTAATCCGTATGTTTCCTCGAACAATCGTAACAACATTTACATTACATATTTTACGGAAATTCAGTTCTTTCAATGTTTTACCTACAGTAGGAGAATTCTGGCGTACTTCAAAATCAGCTAAATGCAAATCACGTTCCAGTATGTGATTTGCGAAACGATGATTGATCGTTGCCTTCTTTTCTTCTTCCAGTTCCCTAGCTGTCAGATTACTGAAAAAACGACGCTCCATCAAAATAGATTGACGTTTCAGCTTTCTTGAGAAAATAATTGCCACAATAACAATTGAAGCCACAACCCACATATAACCGGCTGCAACATTTAATAACCGAGCAACCGGAATCATGACCAACGTTATACAAAGAATAATACGAAGAACTATCAGCGAAACAAGTGAACCTTGATTGTATTTACTGTCTCTCCATAACTTCTGGAATTCTTCAGAATGATTCTTCTTCATGATAATAGCTCGCAACATCGGCGAAATAATAGCCAAAATCAGGAATAAAGACAGTAGACTTCCTGGTAATCCTGGTAAATAGGAAAGAATCAGTGGAGAAATATATTGCAGCCATGTAAAAATCAATACAACGGAAACAGACGTATAAGTTGCGACAATACGAAGCAGAGATTTCAACAGTCGATGCCAATCGCTCTTTTGATGAATCGTCGTCGAACCGGAAGAATATTTCAACAACATTTGTTTCCATCGATCGGGAATCCATACATCCAATCGCTTATACACAGGTTCTGCCATACGTATCATATAAGGTGTAAAGAATGTTGTTATGACAGACACCGCCACTACTATTGGATAAAGGAAATGATCTGTCACTTTCAATGTCAAACCTAATGAAGCCAAAATAAATGCAAACTCACCAATCTGAGCCAAAGAGAAACCAGCCTGAACAGCGATCTTTAAAGGCTGACCTGAAAGAAGAACACCAAACGTTCCAAAACAAATCTGTCCGACCATGACAATCACCGTTAGTATCAGAATAGGAAATTTGTATTCCCAAAGCAAATCAGGATCAATCAGCATACCAACGGATACAAAGAATATTGCCCCAAAAAGGTCCTTGACTGGCTTTACCAAACGTTCAATATGTTCGGCCTCTACTGTCTCTGCTAGAATAGATCCCATAATAAAAGCACCTAAGGCCGAAGAGAAACCGGCTTTCGTTGCAATCAATACCATAAATAAACACAGACCGATACTAACAACCAGCAATGTTTCATCATTCAGGTACTTCCGGCATTTACTCAGGAATGAAGGAATTAAATAAATACCGATTACAAAACAGAAAAGCAGGAATACTGTCAATTTAATAACACTGTTCAACAGCTCCATACCTTCTACTTGTTTACTCACAGCCAAAGTAGAAAGTAAGACCATCATTAATACTGCAAATAAATCCTCAACAACCAATATACCCAATACTACTCCTGCAAACCGTTGGTTCCGAAGTCCCATATCATCAAAAGCTTTAAAGATGATCGTCGTTGATGACATAGATAACATACCTCCCAAGAATAAAGCATTCATATGTCCCCAGCCTAATGCCAAACCGGTAGCATAACCAACCAGCATCATACCAACCACAACCGTTATTGCCCCCGTTATGGCCGTTCCACCGACTTTCATTAACTTCTTGAAGCTAAAATCAAGTCCCAACGTAAACAATAAAAAGACAACGCCAATATCGGCCCAAACCTTTATACTTTCCGAATCAGTTACAGTTGGAGTAAAATCACACGCGGGACCTGCGAGCATTCCGGCAACGATATACCCTAAAACAACAGGCTGTTTTAACCACTTAAATAAAATAGTTACCAAACTGGCACAGATCAAAATAACGGCCAGATCTGAAATCAATGCAGATACACCTGACATGGCTTTTAAATTTTTTCTTTGACAAAGTTATGTATTTATTTTATTTTTGCAGCCTAAAAAATAAGCCAAAATGATAAAGAAACATCCTCTACAATTACTTATTGATCAAGGAGAGCATCAACAGCAGGACTTTAAGTTTGAAGTGAGTGACAGTAAAAAGATTGCCCGTACCTTGAGCGCGTTTGCCAATACCGATGGTGGAAGATTACTGATTGGCGTAAAAGATAATGGCAACATATCCGGAATAAAAAGTGAGGAAGAATATTATATGATAGAAGCAGCATCCCAAATGTACACCAAACCACAGGTAGACTTTACTGCTACCCGATGGGATGTACAAGGGAAATGCGTACTGGAAATCTATATTGCCCCCGGAAATAACCGCCCTTATTTGGCACCTGACAAAGATGGTAAATTCAAAGCTTACATCCGAGTTGCCGACGAAAATATATTAGCTAACGATGTATTAATCCAAGCCTGGCAGAAAAGCCAGTCAGCACAAGGAACACTGCTTAAACTAAATAAACCAGTCAAGTTATTATTTGCTTGTCTGGAACAACAACCCGTCATCAGTCTGAGTCAATTCAGCCGGAAAGCTCATATCAAACTTTTCACGGCCAAACAAATCTTAAGTGACTTAATCAGCATGCATATCCTTGAATACACGGTTATCGACAAACAAATCCTCTATCGAATCAGGGATGGATATGTATTTGATAATAAAGACTTTGTCCAATAGACAAAAAAATCACTATAACTAAAAGTTCTGCACCATAACTTTTTAATATCCAAGATTATGCATTAAAATCAATTAAACCTGCATTTTTACCAAATCTTTTTTCTATATTTGTATGTTTTCTAAAAGGAAAACATGTATGTATTAACGCAAATGTCTAACTTAATTTGATATCGAACATGAACGCGTTGCAATTTAAAAAGAATTTATTAGGTATGCAGGAGAATATGATGAACTTCGCTCTGATGCTTACCGCCAATCGGGAAGATGCACAAGACCTGATGCAAGACACGACGTTGAAAGTGTTGGATAATCAGGAAAAGTTCATCGACAATGTAAACTTCAAAGGATGGGTGTTGACGATTATGCGTAATATCTTTATCAACAACTACCATAAAATCGTCAGAACACAAACGGTTGTTGACCAAGGTGTGGACTTATACAACTTAGATATAACGAATGAATCGGGCTTTGATTCTCCGGAAGGTTCTTACCAGATACAGGAAATATCGAAAGCAATCGAGAATCTGAATAAGGATTTAAAGATTCCGTTCTCTATGTATGTAAGTGGATATAAGTATAATGAAATAGCTGAAAAGCTAGGTCTACCGCTTGGTACAGTCAAAAGCCGAATTTTCTTTGCCCGTCAAGAATTACAGAAGACGTTGAAAGATTATCGTTGACAAAAAAATGAAACCTTTGTTCGTCGCTTCTAAGAAATAGAAACAGCAATATTCGGACAAGTTTCAGATACAAACATTTATTAGATCAGCGCATGATGTATTTATCCTGACATCATGCGCTGATTGTTTTTAGCCACTTTCCAAATCAACTGTCCAAAACTTTTCGTACATTTGTTTTTCCAGATTAGATTCTGTTTATTCGATACGTAGATAAAGTAAAAAAGAGAATGAATCAGCCGTTAGCAGAGAGATTACGTCCGAAGACACTGGATGAATACATCGGACAAAAACATTTGGTCGGATCGGGTGCCGTTTTACGTAAAATGATAGATGCAGGAAGAGTACCGTCTTTCATCTTATGGGGACCTCCGGGAGTGGGAAAAACGACATTAGCCCAAATCATATCCCAAAAGTTGGAAACTCCTTTTTATACATTAAGTGCCATCAATTCAGGTGTCAAAGATGTCCGCGACGTCATTGAAAAAGCGAAAGGTAATCGTTTCTTCAATACGGTATCTCCTATTCTGTTCATTGATGAAATTCATCGATTCAGTAAATCACAGCAAGATTCTCTATTAAATGCGGTCGAGACGGGTGTTGTTACACTAATCGGAGCCACAACCGAGAATCCTTCCTTCGAAGTCATCCGGCCTTTACTGTCCCGATGCCAAGTCTATGTGCTGAAATCATTAGGGAAAGAAGATCTTCTCCAGTTATTACATCGAGCCATCACAGAAGATATAATATTAAAGGAAAAGCATATTCAACTAAAGGAAACAGATGCTCTGCTTCGCTATTCCGGTGGTGATGCCCGCAAACTATTAAATATATTGGAACTGGTTATCTCTGCCGAAGAAAGTAACGACATTGTGATAACCGATCAAAAGGTTACTGACCGACTGCAAGAAAATCCGGCAGCATACGATAAAGGAGGAGAAATGCACTACGATATCATTTCGGCTTTTATCAAATCTATCCGTGGCAGCGATCCCGATGGTGCTATCTATTGGCTGGCACGTATGGTGGCCGGAGGAGAAGATCCCAAATTCATCGCACGCCGTTTGTGTATTTCAGCTGCTGAAGATATAGGTCTGGCCAATCCGAATGCACTCCTACTGGCTAATGCTTGTTTTGATACGGTACAAAAGATAGGCTGGCCCGAAGGACGGATTCCGTTGGCCGAAACAACCATCTATTTAGCATGTAGTCCTAAAAGTAACTCAGCGTATAAGGCAATTAATGATGCGCTGGAACTGGTAAACCGAACCGGCAACTTACCCGTACCTCTTCATCTTCGGAATGCTCCTACGCAACTGATGGCAGAGTTAAATTACGGAAAGGAATACAAATATGCCCATGATTACGAAAATCACTTCATCAAACAAGATTATCTGCCTCAAGAAATACTAAACCAACGTATCTGGCATGGGCAAGAAAACCCGGCGGAATACAAATTAACCGAACAAATGAAGAAGTTATGGGGAAGTCGTTTTGACAAATAAAACAGTTTTCTCCTAGCCCTATAAATATCTTCCAACAAAACTAACGAGTTTTATTTTCAAAACATACGAAAATCAAAAATAATTCTCGTTAGTTTTGTCAATATGAAACACAGGACGTTTTGTTACTTACAAATTGAAACACCGAAAAACTATCCTTATATTTTTCCCGAAAAAGTTTTGTTACTTCCAAAAAAATTTCTACTTTAGACGACTTTCAATTATAAAAGTGACAAATTGTTACATTAACTAAATATAATTGCATATGAAGAAGCACAATTTTTATGCAGGACCGTCGATTTTAAGCGATTTTACTATCAAAAACACAGCTGAAGCGATAGAAAACTTCGCAGGTATGGGATTGTCTATTCTAGAAATATCTCATCGTAGTAAAGAATTTGTAGCCGTTATGGATGAAGCGCGAACGTTGATCAAGGAATTACTTGATTTACCAGCCGGTTATGAAGTAGTATTCTTAGGCGGTGGCGCCAGTATGCAATTCTGTATGGTTCCTTATAACTTGTTAAGCAAGAAGGCTGCTTACCTAGATACGGGAACTTGGGCTTCAAAGGCTATTAAAGAAGCCAAATTATTTGGTGAAGTTGATGTAGTGGCATCTTCAAAAGATAAAAACTATACATATATTCCAAAGGGATATACTGTACCTGAAGATGTTGATTATTTCCATATTACAACCAACAATACGATTTATGGAACTGAAATTCGTGAAGATCTGGATGTCAAAGCTCGCTTGGTAGCTGATATGTCTTCTGATATCTTCTCTCGTCCGATCGATGCCTCTAAATATGATCTGATTTATGCCGGTGCACAAAAGAACTTGGCTCCTGCCGGCGTTACATTGGTTATCGTCCGCACAGATGCATTGGGTCATGTAGATCGTCCGATTCCTACCATGCTGAATTATAAGACACATATTGATAAGGAATCTATGTTCAATACACCTCCTGTATTACCTATTTATTCTGCATTACAGACTTTGAAATGGTATAAGGCACAAGGAGGTATTGCTGCTATGGAAAAGAAAGACAAAGAAAATGCAGCTATCCTTTATGATGAAATAGATCGTAACAAACTATTCCGTGGAACCGTTGTGCCGGAAGATCGTTCTATCATGAATGTATGCTTCGTTATGAATGACGAATACAAGGAATTGGAAGCCGAATTTAACACCTTTGCCGCTTCCAAAGGTATTGTTGGTATTAAAGGACACCGTTCTGTCGGTGGTTTCCGCGCATCTTTATATAACGCGATGCCGAAGAGCAGCGTAGAAGTATTGATTGACGCAATGAAAGAATTTGAAAAACTGCATTAATTATGGCTAAGATATTAGTGGCAACCGAAAAGCCTTTTGCAGCGATAGCAGTGAAAGGTATCCGCGAAGTAGTAGAACAAGCGGGAGACGAATTGGTATTATTAGAAAAATATACCGAGAAAGCTCAATTACTTGATGCCGTAAAAGATGTTGATGCATTGATTATCCGCAGTGACAAAGTCGATAAAGAAGTTTTGGATGCTGCCCAGCAACTGAAAATCGTGGTACGTGCCGGCGCCGGATATGATAATGTTGATCTGGATGCTGCTACTGCCCATCAAGTATGCGTCATGAATACTCCGGGACAGAATTCAAATGCGGTAGCCGAACTGGCCTTTGGTATGATGGTCATGGCTGTACGTAATTTCTACAACGGAACTTCTGGAACTGAATTGAAAGGAAAGAAACTGGGTATCCATGCATTCGGAAACGTGGGTAGAAATGTTGCCCGCATTGCACAGGGTTTTGGTATGGAAGTATATGCATACGATGCATTCTGTCCGAAAGAAGTCATTGAAGAAGCTGGTGTAAAAGCAGTTGATTCAGCAGAGGCTCTGTATGAAACATGCAACATTGTATCGCTCCACATTCCGGCTACTGCAGAAACCAAGAACTCAATCAATGCGGCTTTGGTCGGTAAAATGCCAAAAGGTGGTATTTTAGTGAATACTGCCCGTAAAGAAGTCATCAATGAAGCCGAATTAATCCAATTGATGGAAGAACGTACTGACTTAAAGTACTTAACGGATATCATGCCGGCAGCTAATAATGAATTCACTGCTAAATTTGCCGGTCGTTATTTCTCTACACCGAAAAAGATGGGTGCACAGACTGCCGAAGCCAATATCAATGCCGGTATTGCTGCTGCTCATCAGATCGAAGGTTTCTTGAAAGAAGGTATTGAGAAATTCAGAGTAAATAAATAAGGTATGGCTACGATAAAACCATTTAAAGGAATTCGCCCACCGAAAGACTTGGTGGAACAAGTTGCTTCACGGCCATACGATGTGCTGAATTCGGATGAAGCACGCGAAGAAGCCAAAGGTAATGAAAAATCGCTGTATCATATTATCCGACCGGAAATAGACTTTCCGGTCGGTACTGATGAACATGCGCCTGAAGTATATAAGAAAGCTGCCGAGAACTTCAATCTGTTCCAGGAAAAAGGCTGGCTGGTACAAGATCCGAAAGAATGTTATTACGTTTATGCCCAGACCATGAACGGGAAGATTCAATACGGACTTGTCGTATGTGCTTATGTACCTGATTACATGAATGGTGTGATTAAAAAGCATGAATTGACCCGTCGCGATAAAGAAGAAGACCGAATGAAACATGTACGCGTTAATAATGCTAACATCGAACCGGTATTCTTTGCCTATCCGCATAACGACGAGCTCAACAAAATCATTGCCAAGTATACAGCTAAAAAGCCGGAATACGACTTCATCGCTCCGGGTGATGGTTTCGGACATACTTTCTGGGTAATTGATCAGGAAGAGGATATTCGCCGGATTACGGAATTGTTCGCCCAGATTCCTGCACTGTATATTGCCGACGGTCATCATCGTTCAGCTGCAGCAGCTTTGGTTGGTGCCGAGAAAGCCCAGCAGAATCCGAATCATCGCGGAGATGAAGAGTACAATTATTTCATGGCAGTCTGTTTTCCGGATGACCAGTTGACAATCATCGACTATAATCGGGTAGTGAAAGACCTGAACGGACTGACACCTGAAGCCTTCTTGGAAAAACTGAAAAAGAACTTTACCGTAGAATGCAAAGGGGTTGATATTTACAAGCCGGCTTGTCTGCATAATTTCTCTTTGTACTTGGATGGAAACTGGTATTCACTGACAGCCAAACCGGGCACATACGACGACAGTGATCCGATCGGAGTACTGGATGTTACGATTTCTTCAAATCTGATCCTGAATGAAATCCTGAACATTAAGGACCTGCGTTCAGATAAACGAATAGACTTCGTAGGTGGTATCCGTGGCTTAGGCGAATTGAAGAAAAGAGTTGACAGCGGAGAAATGAAAATGGCATTGGCTCTTTATCCCGTTACAATGAAACAATTAATGGACATTGCCGACACGGGTAATATCATGCCGCCGAAAACAACATGGTTCGAACCGAAGCTTCGTTCAGGTTTAGTCATTCATAAATTGGAATAAACTCAAATATCCGAATGGAATATTTTCCTCATAGTCGGGAATCCCGACTGATATAATTCGGAAATAAGGTCATAAAGATACAGACCAGCCAAACTTTCATCAGATTTTCACATATCCGAACAAGGAAGTTTGTCTGGTCTGTGTTATTTTTGTACCGTTTTATCAATACAGATCTTTAATACCCGTTTTATGAAACGAATTTCAAGTATTTTTCTTTTATTGTGGGCTTTCCTAAGCCTCTCTGCCACTACGCGCGAAGTCAAGCTTAAGCTGATTGAAACAAGCGACATACATGGCAACTTTTTCCCTTACAATTTTATCACGCAACAAGACTGGAACGGTAGTTTTGCCCGCGTATATACCTATGTACAGCAAGAACGTCAGACTTACGGAGATAATTTGTTGCTGATGGACAATGGGGATATTCTGCAAGGACAACCTTCTGCCTATTATTACAACTTCATGGATACGGTTTCAACGCATATTACAGCTGCCATGATGAATTACATGGGATTCGTTGTCGGAAATATGGGAAATCATGACGTAGAAGCCGGACATTCGGTTTACGACCGCTGGATCAAGCAATGTAACTTCCCGGTTTTAGGAGCGAATATTATCCGTACTTCCAACGGACAACCGTATTTAAAGCCGTATGAAATTATTGAACGTGATGGTATCAAAATAGCTGTTTTAGGTATGATCACACCGGCTATTCCGACTTGGTTGCCCGAAACATTGTGGAAAGGTCTTTCTTTTGCCGATATGGAACAGACAGCCCGCAAATGGATTCCGATCATTCAGGAAAAAGAAAAGCCGGATGTAGTTATCGGACTCTTCCATGCCGGGAAAGAAGCTCGTACGGTTGCCGGGAAATATCGGGAAGACGCTTCTGCTGAAATAGCTGAACGCATTCCGGGCTTCGATATCATTATGATGGGACATGACCATCGCCGTTTCTGCGGAAAGATAGCAAATGCCCAAGGTGATTCCGTCTTGCTGATCAATCCGGCGAATAACGGAAGGACAGTCGGTGATATAGAAATCTGTCTAACAGTCGACGGAGATAAAGTCGTACGAAAAAGTATTCAAGGAACACTGACAGACATGGACAAACTACAGCCAAGTCAAGAATTCATGGCTCAGTTTACGCCCCAATATCAGGCAGTCAAGACCTTCGTTTCAGAGAAAGTCGGTACTTTTACCGAGACTATCTCTACCCGTCCTGCCTATTTCGGTCCGTCAGCGTTTATTGATTTCATTCATTCCCTGCAACTCGATCTGACCGGAGCCGACATCTCTTTCGCCGCTCCACTTTCGTTTGATGCCGAAATCAAGGAAGGAGACATTCGGATCAGTGATATGTTCAACTTATATAAGTATGAAAACATGCTCTATACCATAGAGCTGACCGGAAAAGAGATCAAAGGCTTTCTCGAAGAATCTTATGCCATCTGGACAAACCAAATGCAATCAGCCGACGATCATCTCCTTTTATTGACAGAACGGAAAGACGGCAATGGGTATACCTTTACGAATCCTAGCTTCAACTTTGATTCGGCAGCCGGAATCACTTATACCGTCGATGTAACAAAACCTGCCGGAGAAAAGGTAACGATCCAGAGCCTGGCTAATGGAGAACCATTTGATCTTTACAAGACTTATCGTGTGGCTCTCAACTCATATCGAGGTAACGGTGGCGGCGAATTGTTGACTAAAGGGGCCGGTATTCCACAAGATCAGTTAAAAGACCGGATTGTCAATGCGACAGAGAAAGATCTTCGCTACTACATGATCCAATATATCAAAGATAAGAAAACATTGTCTCCGCAGCCACTCAACCAATGGAAGATGATTCCGGAGGCGTGGACTCAAAAGGCTGCCGAAAGAGACGCTAAGCTATTGTTTGAATAAGCAATAACGAACCTTCTCTAAAACAAAAAGATCACAAAGTGCCTGAGAATAAATCTCTACACTTTGTGATCTTTTCCTTTATAACCGTTTGTTACTTAATCCAGTTTCAATACAGCCAGGAACGCTTTCTGTGGAACTTCTACGGTTCCAATCTGTTTCATTCGCTTCTTTCCTTCTTTCTGCTTTTCCAACAGCTTACGCTTACGCGAAACGTCACCACCATAACACTTGGCTGTCACATCTTTTCGTACTGCCTTGATGGTTTCACGCGCAATGATCTTTGCCCCAATAGCTGCCTGAATAGCAATTTCAAACTGTTGCCGCGGGATTAGTTCCTTCAGCTTCTCACACATCCGGCGACCAAAGGTAACACTGTTGTCGATATGAGTCAGTGTTGAAAGCGCATCCACCGGTTCTCCGTTCAACAGAATATCCAACTTCACCAACTTACTCGGACGGTAATCATGCAAATGATAATCGAATGAAGCATATCCTTTCGAAATACTCTTTAACTTGTCGTAGAAGTCGATAACGATTTCTCCTAAAGGCAAATCATAGATAATCTCAACACGGTCACCTGAAATATAATTCTGCTTCACCAGAATACCTCGTTTGCCCAAACACAAAGTCATAATCGGTCCGATATAAGTTGTGTTCGTTATGACAGACGCCCGAATATAAGGTTCTTCAATATGATCAATCAATGTCGGATCGGGCAAACCGCTCGGATTATGTACTTCCTTACAGTTTCCTTTCTTATCATATACCAGATATGATACGTTCGGAACCGTCGTGATCACATTCATATTGAACTCACGATCCAAACGTTCCTGAACAATCTCCATGTGCAACAATCCCAAGAAACCGCAACGGAAACCAAATCCCAAGGCCGCAGAACTTTCCGGCTGGAAAGTCAAAGACGCATCGTTCAACTGTAACTTTTCCAATGAAGCGCGCAAATTTTCGAAATCTTCCGTCTCGATCGGATAAACTCCGGCAAAGACCATCGGCTTTACTTCCTCAAAACCGGCAATAGCTTCCGATGCCGGACGGGCTACATGGGTAATCGTATCTCCCACCCGAACTTCCTTAGACGTTTTAATACCGGAAATAATATAACCTACATCGCCTGTACGAACTTCATCCCGAGGAGACATCTCCAACTTCAAAACACCCACCTCATCGGCATCATATTCCTTACCGGTGGCAATGAACTTCACGTGATCACCTTTGCGGATCACCCCATTTTCTACCTTGAAATAAGCAATGATTCCCCGGAAAGAATTGAATACAGAGTCGAAAATCAAGCATTGCAACGGAGCTTCCGGATCACCTTTAGGAGCAGGAACACGTTCTACAATTGCGTTCAATACATCTTCCACGCCTTCTCCCGTCTTTCCACTGGCACGCAGAATATCACTCCGGTCACAACCCAACAAGTCGATGATTTCATCTTCAACTTCTTCCGGCATGGCACTCGGCAAATCAATCTTATTCAAAACCGGAATAATCTCCAGATCATTCTCAATTGCCATGTAAAGATTGGATATTGTCTGCGCCTGAACTCCTTGCGATGCATCCACAATCAGTAATGCTCCTTCGCAAGCCGCAATCGAACGTGATACTTCATACGAAAAGTCAACGTGCCCTGGCGTATCAATCAAATTCAATATATAACTTTCGCCTTTGTAGGTATAATTCATCTGGATAGCATGGCTCTTGATCGTAATACCTCGTTCACGTTCCAAGTCCATATCATCCAATACCTGATCTTGCATATCTCTGCCTTCTACCGTATTCGTATATTCCAACAAACGGTCTGCCAGGGTACTTTTCCCATGGTCAATATGAGCAATAATACAAAAATTGCGGATATTCTTCATTTAGTCCTTTGTATCTTAAATCATTTCTGCTTGCAAATATACAAAAAATTCAATTATCGAAGAGCCTTCTGTCCTTTGGAGCATTTGTCTGTAATCATTCAAAAGGAAGGTTTCGCAAGCTCATAGGGCTTTGTAACAGACTTCATTGGAGCATTTTTTCTGCTTCAAAGAGTCCTTTTTAGCTTAAAAGCGTTTCCAAATAATAAATCAAGTTAAATACAGCAATTTTATGCCACAAAATTATGCTGAATAACATAAAACTTCTATATTTGCACTGTGTTTTTCATGGTATTAGATTTAAGGTTAGCAATGAAGATTGGTTGTCGTGATGACAACCTTTTCTTTTTTATAGACTTTTCTTTTCTATCTTGACATAGAATTCTCAGTTCATGGCTTATTATTTCGATTGTTCTTTGTCATCAATCAGATAAAGAGGCAGGGCTTTGACCGGTTTCACGGAAATATGATTCCCCTTCTTTCGGCAAATCAGGCATTCCCGTTTCAATTTACGACGCGAAAAGCTGAAGACATAATTGGGATTAAAATGAACGCCATTAAAACGAACTTCAAAATGCAAATGGGCCGTTGTTGCCCGACCCGTATGTCCGGTTAAAGCAATAGGCATTCCGGCTTTTACTTCATCGCCCGGCTTGACCAGATTCTTGGAGTTATGGCTATATACGGTCTCCAAGCCATTATAATGACGAATAACAATCACATTTCCATAGGCCGCATACGGTTTAGAAAGCCGCACAACACCATCGAATGCAGCCACAATCGTATCATTCGGACACGTCTTGATATCATATCCGGAATGATGACGGCGCCTGCCGCCATAAGGAGATATTACTTTTGCTCCCGGCAAAGGGAATGCATAATCGCCTTCCTGTATCAACGACAAGTCGATAATTTCCGTATCCGAATCCTGAAAACGGGCTGCATCTCCCACTCCAATATGATTGATCTCCCGACTGGTAAAATCGGTCGTAATCATCTTACGGGGAGAAGCCAGTAATTCCAACTTTCCTGTTTCCGGATATTTAGGAAACTCAACCATAGGGATCGTTATCTCTGTCGCAGGGAAAGAAGGCTTTGCCGGTGGTAAAACAGGAGGAAGATTCTTTTTCTTACCATATACATCCTGGGCCGAATGACTTAGCAAGAGCACAGCCAAGAACATTCCGCTATAAACATACTTTTTGATCCGAAATTTCATTCTTAAAAAAATTTCGAACAAAGGTAGTAGAAAAAGAAACTAACTGCAATACAAAAAATGTTATATGTCTTTCTGCTACAAATCATTCTGTTCAACGTATGCCTGCCGGTTCAACAAACGGTAAACATAGCATTGGCTCATAATGACCAAAGGATAAGCTACCAGCAATCCGACTAGGAATAAAAGGGCTCCGATAATGAGGATAAACAATTGGGCCAGCATAAGCAGGAACAAAGATAATTCATACCCTTTCGTCAGATTCCAGCTTTTCTTCAAAGATTCAATGCTTCCGGCATTTTCATCGACAATAAACTGTCCATAAAACTGCAGACGAAGATATAGATAAATTCCAGGTATAATAAAGAATACCAGACCAATACAAAGCGACAAACTAAAAAGCAAACCGGCTATAAAGTAGTTTACTATCTTGGAAGGATGCGACATATAAGCCGAAAACTGAGGTTCATCGCCATCCATTGTCTGAAACATATTCTTGATATATCCCAAGGCAAATATGGAAGAGATAAGAATACTGATCAACGAAGAAATCAACATGCCTCCAATAGATGTGGACAAGGGAGACATAAGCAAACTGATCGTGAACGAGATCAAACACATACCTATGACCAGACCAGCCAAAATCCAAATTTGAGACTTTACGTTTTTCCAACTAGTACTCAGTACTTCCGAAATAACAATCGTGGTATTCATGATGATTTTAATTTAAGTTACTAGGTCAAAAGTAAGCAATAATTATGGAAAAGCAAGTGTTTGCCATAAAAATATTACGTAAAAAGTGATTTTATTCTCCATTTTGATTTTAAAGCATCCCTTTTTCACTACCGAAAAAGAGAACATTTCCGCAGACAAATCAACCATCTGCCTCCTTCATTTCAAGACAAAGACATACAAACTACGCAGGTTGTGATACAAACTTCACTTCCATTCATATTTTTGACAAATGTGGTAAAGCTTTTCCATATATGTCAAAAAGCTTTATTACATATATAGTAAAGCTTTACGACAGCTGTCAAAAAATTAGTTTCTAACCAGATTCAAACCTCAATCCAAGCAGAACAGACCATCCGGAAGACATCACCCTTCTTTTTCTTTCCTAAAAAAGCTATATGGCACAATTTCTATACGGAACAATCAATATTCATTTTGTACCAAAACGATATCTTTCGTTTGAGAAAATGATATAATATGCACACAAAGATGGTTAAAATAAAACTATCTAATTCCCCCGTTTTATAGAAATAAATTACCTTTGTGACTAAAATAAGAGTAAAAAAGGAAATGACAAAGCAGCATTCCTAAAGGGAGCGAAAAATAAGCGCAATAGTTAATTCAAGAATAATTTTCAAATTTAACAATTATATGAAGAAACATTTTTTGAAGTTTATGGTAACTCAGGGTAAGTACATGGCAATATGTGCTACTGGGTTTATTTTGTTTTCTTGTGGAAACAGCCAAAGTGGAATGAAGATGGGAGACGACGAATATGCTGTTGCTACAGTAACAACGACTTCTAGTAACCAGACGAAATCTTACCCAGCAACAATCAAAGGAACACAGGATATCGAAATCCGTCCGCAGGTTTCCGGTTTTATTGTCAAACTTTGTGTAGATGAAGGTGCAACTGTCCGGAAAGGACAAGCTTTGTTTCAAATAGATCCAACTCAATACCAGGCAGCCTATAATCAGGCAAAAGCAGCTGTTGAAACAGCTGAAGCGAACTTACGAACATTGACGCTGACAGAAAAGAATAAACACATGCTGTTTGAAAAGCAAATCATCAGTTCGTTTGAATACGAAACAGCTGTCAACAATCTGTTATCGGCCAAGGCTGCATTGGCTCAAGCAAAAGCATCGGAAGTAAGTGCCAAACAAAACTTGGATTTCTGTACAGTTACCAGTCCTTCGAATGGTGTAATCGGCACATTCCCCTACCGTATCGGTAGTTTGGTAAGTCCGTCTATTGCTGAACCGCTGACAACGGTTTCTGAAATCAACGACATGTATGTTTATTTCTCCATGACAGAAAAAGACCTGCTGCAACTGACAAAAACAGGAACTTCTTTAAAAGAAGAGCTGGAGAAAATGCCGGCAGTCAAATTACAGTTGGCCGACGGAAGCTTCTACAATGATGAAGGAAAGATTGATGCTGTCAGTGGTGTAATCGATCAGACAACCGGTTCTGTAAGTATGCGTGCAATCTTCCCGAACAAGAATAACATCTTGCGCAGTGGAGGTACAGGAAATGTTATTTTCCCGTATGCAATGGATAACATCATCCTGATTCCGCAATCTTCTACAGTTGAAATCCAGGACAAGAAGTTCGTTTATGTATTGCAACCCGACAGCACACTGAAATATACAGAAGTACAGATCTCTGATTTGAATGATGGTCAGAATTACATTGTAACCAGCGGATTGAATGCTTCTGACAAGATCGTGGTTGAAGGTGTACAACAATTGCACAACGGGCAAAAGATCACCCCTATAACACAAGCACAACAAGAAGCGAAATACCAACAGCACCTGAAAGATCAGCGTGATGGTAACTTGGCAACCGCTTTCAATTAATTTTTATAGGATAGACAATTAAATCAGATATAAAATGAAATTAGATAGATTTATAAACCGTCCGGTGCTATCAACCGTAATCTCTATTTTGATAGTCATCCTGGGTGTTATTGGTCTTACGACCTTACCTATTACCCAATATCCGGACATCGCCCCTCCTACCGTATCGGTTAGTGCAACTTATACGGGAGCCAATGCGACTGCCGTATTGAATTCTGTCATTGCCCCACTTGAAGACCAGATCAATGGTGTGGAAAACATGATGTATATCACATCAACGGCTTCGAACACCGGTTCGGCTGATATCAGTGTTTACTTCAATCAGGGTACTGATCCGGATATGGCAGCCGTAAACGTACAGAACCGTGTATCTATGGCACAAGGTCTGTTGCCTGCCGAAGTAACAAAAGTCGGTGTGACAACACAGAAAAGACAGACTTCTATGTTGATGGTATTCTCATTGTACGACAAGGAAGACAAATACAACATTGAGTTTATCGAAAACTACGCCAACATCAACTTGATTCCGGAAATCAAACGTGTAAATGGTGTAGGTGATGCCAACGTGTTAGGTCAGGACTATTCAATGCGTATTTGGTTGAAGCCGGATATCATGGCTCAATACAAATTAGTTCCCAACGACATTGCAGCAGCGTTGTCTGAACAGAACATCGAAGCGGCTCCTGGTCAGTTTGGTGAACGCGGAAACCAGTCTTTCCAGTACACCATCCGTTATAAAGGTCGTCTGCAAAAGCCCGGTGAGTTTGCCGACATTGTTATTAAAGCCTTGCCCGACGGTGAAGTGCTCCGCTTAGGCGATATTGCTGATTTGGAATTAGGTCGTTTGGCTTATACATTTAATAATACGGTAAACGGTCATAAAGCCGTTTCTTGTATCGTTTATCAGATGGCAGGAACCAATGCAACCCAAACCATATCTGACTTGGAAAAAGTTTTGGCAGAGGCTGAGAAATCTTTGCCGGAAGGACTGGGTATTAACATCGCACAAAATGCCAATGACTTCTTGTTTGCTTCTATCCACGAAGTTATCAAGACCTTGATCGAAGCATTTATCCTGGTATTTATCGTGGTTTATATCTTCTTGCAAGATATGCGTTCTACCTTGATCCCGGCAATTGCCATCCCGGTTGCTTTGGTCGGTACCTTCTTCGTATTGAAATTGATCGGTTTCAGTTTGAACTTGTTGACATTGTCTGCGATGGTGCTAGCCATTGCGATTGTGGTCGATGATGCCATCGTCGTCGTCGAAGGAGTCCATGCGAAACTCGACCAAGGATATAAGTCGGTTAAGCTAGCTTCCATCGACGCCATGAACGAATTAGGTGGAGCCATCGTTTCTATCACTTTGGTCATGATGTCTGTATTTATTCCTGTAAGTTTCATGGAAGGTACAGCCGGAACATTCTACCGTCAGTTCGGTTTGACCATGGCTATCTCAATCGGATTCTCTGCTTTGAATGCCTTGACATTGTCACCTGCCCTTTGTGCAATCTTGCTGAAACCTCATGGAGATGAGACCAGCCTGAAAGAACGTGTGGGCACAGCGATGAAAGCATCCCGGACCATCTTGCTTCGCCGTTATACGGATGCGATCGGAAAACTGCTCCACCCGAGTATCACATTGATCTTTACATTCATTGCTATTATTGGTATGATATCTGGTATGTTCAGCTTTAGCGAACACCCGGTACTGTGCGTCATCTTCGTCATCATTAGTGTTTTGGCACTGTTGGGTATGACGACCGATAAATTCAAGAAGGCATTCAACTCAACGTATGAATCGATTCTGAACCGATACAAGAAAAACGTATTGTTCTTCATCCAGAAATCAGTTCTTTCATTCGGACTGGTAGTTGCCGCTATTGCCCTTTTGATCTTCTTCATGAATACGACTCCGACCGGTATGGTGCCTAATGAAGATACAGGAACGATCATGGGTGCAGTAACCTTGCCTCCTGGAACGTCACAAGAACGAGCTATGGAAGTATTGAACAAAGTAGATAGCTTGATTGCTGCAGAACCTGCCGTTCAGTCACGAACCGTTATTTCTGGTTTTGGATTTATCGGAGGTCAAGGTCCTTCTTACGGATCTATCATCATCAAACTGAAAAACTGGGAAGAACGTTCATTGATGCAGAACTCAGATATCGTTGTTGGATCTTTGTTCATGCGTTCCCAGAAGATCATTAAAGATGCTCAGGTATTGTTCTTCGCTCCGCCTATGATTCCTGGTTATTCAGCTTCCAGTGATATTGAATTGAACATGCAGGATAAGACCGGTGGTGACTTAGGACGTTTCTTTAATGTCATTACAGATTATATTTCAGCCTTGAATGCCCGTCCGGAAATTAGCCGTGCACAAACGACATTCAACCCAAGCTTCCCGCAATACATGTTGGATATCGATGCAGCCGCTTGTAAGAAAGCCGGAATCAGTCCGAGCGACATTCTTTCAACAATGCAAGGTTATTACGGAGGTCTTTATGCTTCTAACTTCAACAGTTTCGGTAAAATGTACCGTGTAATGATCCAGGCAGAACCGGATGCAACGAAAAACATGGAAACACTGAACAGCATCAAAGTTCGTGGTAGCAGCGGAGAAATGGCTCCTATCTCTCAGTTTGTATCCATGAAGAAAATATATGGTCCGGATGTGATCAGCCGTTTCAACCTGTATACATCTATTAAAGTCATGGTTGCTCCTGCTTCTGGTTATACATCAGGTCAGGCTTTGCAGGCCATCGCTGAAGTAGCCCAGCAAAACTTGCCGGCAGGTTTCGGTTATGAATTAGGAGGTATGGCTCGTGAAGAGGCTGAAACAAGTAGTGGAACCACTGCCATTATCTTCGTACTTTGTTTCGTATTCGTTTATCTGTTGCTGAGTGCCCAATACGAAAGTTATATTTTGCCGTTGGCCGTATTGCTGTCTATCCCGTTCGGTTTGTTAGGAAGCTTCTTGTTTGTCAACGGAATGGGATCACTGGGTAGCATCCCGGCCTTAAAGATGATCTTGGGAACGATGTCTAATGATATTTATATGCAAATTGCATTAATCATGTTGATGGGTCTGTTGGCTAAGAATGCGATCTTGATTGTAGAGTTCGCCCTCGACCGACGCCGAATGGGTATGAGTATATCTTGGGCAGCTGTATTAGGAGCCGGTGCTCGTTTGCGTCCTATCCTGATGACTTCATTGGCTATGATTATCGGTTTGCTTCCGTTGATGTTTGCCTTCGGTGTAGGAGCTCACGGTAACCGTACTCTGGGAGCTTCAGCCATCGGTGGTATGTTAATTGGTATGATATTCCAGATCTTTATTGTTCCTGTATTGTTCGTCGCATTCCAGTACTTGCAAGAGAAAATCAAGCCTCTTGAATGGGATGATTTGGACAACAGTGATATGAATAGCGAAATTGAACAATATACACAAACAAAAGAATGATTCGGATGAAAACAAGTAATATATTTTATATGATGTGCGCAACTGCTTTATTCAGCAGTTGCCACATTTACAAAGCGTATGATCGTCCTGAGGATATCAACGCTGACGGCATCTATCGGGATCCGATTTCTCTTACAGACACATTGGCCGTAACGGATACAACCAATATGGGTAATGTTCCCTGGAAAGAGATATTTACTGACCCGAAACTGCAAGCTCTGATTGAAGAAGGATTGGCCAATAACGTAGATATGCAAGCTGCTATCTTGCGTGTGGAAGAAGCACGTGTCATGCTGACATCTGCCCGCTTATCATTCTTGCCTTCCATCAATCTGGCTCCGCAAGGGACTGCAACTACCATGGACGGTGGCAGTTTTGTTAAGGCCTATACACTTCCTGTTGCAGCCAGCTGGCAGGTAGATTTATTTGGTAAATTATTAAATGCAAGTCGTAGTCAGAAGACAGCTTATTTGCAAAGTCAGTATGCACAACAGGCTGTACGTTCTCAATTGATTTGCGGTATTGCCAATACGTATTATACGTTGCTCATGTTGGACCAGCAAGAAGAAATCACTGCCAAAACAGTGGATATCTATGCAGAGAATGTCCGTGTAATGGAAGCCATGAAAATAGCGGGTATGACAACTGAGGCAGCTGTAACTCAAACCCGTGCCGTTTATCATCAGACTTCTGCATCATTGATCGATTTAAGAAGACAAATTCGTGAAACAGAAAACTCTTTATCAGTTTTACTGGCAAAAGCTCCTCAGCAAATCGACCGAGGAACATTGGACGAACAGATCATGCCTGAAGACCTAACAACAGGTGTTCCCTTGCAGCTGCTGGCAAACCGTCCGGATGTTAAGATTGCAGAAATGAATCTGGCCAGTGCTTATTATTCAACCAACCAAGCACGTGCAGCCTTTTATCCGGGTCTGAACATCACAGCGACAGCCGGATGGACAAATGGTTCAGGAATCACAGTTTCCAATCCGGGTCAATTCATGTTCCAGGCATTGGCATCGTTAGCTCAGCCGATCTTTAATAATGGTAAACTGATTGCCAACTTAAAGGTTACAAAAGCTGAAGAGGAAATCGCGAAAATGAATTACCAGCAAACGATTTTATCGGCTGGTCAAGAAGTAAGCGATGCTCTCCATTTGTATGATGCCTGCAACAATAAGTTGATTGAAGACAAAGCACGCATCGAGCAGTTGGAAAAAGCGGTGGTCTATACAAAAGATCTTTTCCAAAGCGGCAGTGCTACATATTTGGAAATATTAACATCACAACAAAGCCTGTTGAGTGCACAGTTAACGGAAGTTTCAGATAATATCCAGCGCATCCAAGCTGTTATCAATCTGTATAGTGCATTAGGTGGAGGAAGAGAATAACCGTTTAAAAAGATACAATTATGATTAGTCCTTTAGCTTATGTCGATGCAAGTGCAAAATTAGGGAACAATGTTATTGTTCATCCGTTTGCATACATAGACAAAAACGTAGAAATAGGCGACAACTGTGAAATTATGCCTTATGCCAGCGTATTGAGCGGAACTCGCATGGGAAAGGGAAATCGTGTCTTCCAACATGCCGTATTGGGTGCTGAACCACAGGATTTCAAATACAAAGGTGGCGATACATTACTGGTCATCGGTGACAATAATGTAATTCGTGAAAACGTGGTGATCAACCGGGCAACAGCCGATGGTCAAACTCAAATAGGAAATGGAAACTTTATCCATGAAGGAGTTCATATTTCTCATGATACGAAAGTTGGCAACCACTGTGTGATCGGTTACGGAAGTAAAATCTCCGGCAACTGCCAAATTGAGGATTGCGCTATTTTCGGAGGAAACATTCTCGTCAGCCAAGGATGTAGAATTGGTACTTGGGCTATGATCCAGACGGGATGCCGCTTCCGGAAAGATATTCCGCCTTATATCGTAGCGGCTAAAGAACCGACTTGTTACTATGGTGTGAACGCAGTCGTTTTATCGCACGAAGGTTTCGACGCCAAGGTCATCAAACATATCGGTCATGCCTATCGAATTCTTTTCCAAAGCAACTGTAGTGTCTTTGATGCGTTATTGATGATTCGTGATCAGGTTCCTATGAGTGAAGAGATTGAACACATCATTCAATTTGTAGAAGCATCCGAATTAGGAATCATCCAAGAATAAAACGGTTGAGATTCCATTACATACTGAAGGCGACGTCTGGAAAAAATGAACCAAGACGTCGCCTTTTTTGTTTTTATTAGAAAAGGAGGTTTCTATGGCAAGACCCGTCATACCCGGAATGTCGGCAGATGAACAAGTAAAACTGTACGAACAATTACGACATTATAACGAAGGCCGTGAATCTTATAAAGTATCGGGTGTATATCTGTTGGTACTTCCTCACGATAACAAACCGAAATATTCTCTTTGGTGTTATTCGCCGGAACTCGAAAGAAATCCCATTCTCTTCATTCAGGATTTAAGCGAACAGATCCAGGAATCGCTACGGATGGCGACCTCGATGTTCTTTTGTTCCAAACGTAAACTGCTGATTGTTGAATACAAAGAGAAGCATATGGCGTCCAAAGGAGACGACTTGATTGGGTTTGGAAAATACAGAGGTCATTATTTATATGAAATCCTACAAATTGACCCGGCGTATGTCATTTGGATTGCCAATAAATATACTCCACGTATCCCGAAGCAAGAACGCTTTGTTCAAATGGCACGTGTCTATGTCTCCATACATCTGGATCGGATCAAACAAAAGAAGAAAGTAAATGAGACCTCTCAATATCTGGGTGTAAAAGGACAAACCGTCAAAGACTTCACTCTAAAGGTAACACATGTACGGTTGGAAGACGATCCCTACAAAACGGGTGTGAATGGAAATGAGCCTGTGTTTTATGTAAACCAGATCGTCGGATCGACAGATATAAACGGTAACCGGGTTATCATCATTTTTCCGGCACTTTATCCCAGCCTGGTTTCCGGTCAGTTATCGGCTCTAGAACATACTTATCGGGCCGGAGAAATCCTGCATATCTCTTCGGCCCGCATATTCAAAACATTTGAGTATCGTGGTATCAAATATACCCGTCTCTATTATGTCCGCTTAAAACATTAATACATTATAGCATATATCGCAACTGGTCCAGCATCAGCGGTATTTCGTCTTCTTCAATACCGGCTTTCTTCAAATCAGGAATGTCCTGCTCAAACTGATTATAAAACTTGAACCAGTCACCATTCTCCTTTTCTACAGCCTGTTTATAGAAGTCCAAAGCAGCTTTATTATTCTGCAAAACCCATTCGGTATGTCCGGCATTCAGATAATCCTGCATATTGGGTTGAGCTTCCAATATCTTCTTGTAATATTTCCGGGCCTGATCATACTTTCCGGTCAGGAACGAACACCAGGCAATCGGTCGCCAGGCTTTATGACTACTCGTATCCAGATAATCGACCTTATAATAATACTTCAAAGCTTCATTGTAATTCTTCAACTCCAGATGGCAATGCCCGATACTGATCTGAACAGATAAGTTATCAGGATTCAAGGCTTCATAACGATGATAATACGCCAAAGCCTTTTCGGGTTGCTTCAAGGTCTTATAACAAACCGCTATCCGACGAATAATCCATTTACTGTTCGGATTCAACAGATCTGCGTGTAAATAATCCTTCAAAGCACCTTCCAAATCACCATTCATCTGACGACAATAACCGGCTTTCTGATATAAGATATCGTTCTCAGAATCTTGCTTGATCAATTCTTCAAAGATGGTCAACGCATCCAAAAAATAGTTCTTGCGCAAATAGTATTCAGCAATGGCAGTCAGGCTGACTACATCAGAGATGAAAGGTCTGACTTCCGATAAATTATGGAAATCCAGCGTATAGGCAAAAATATCATCGAAATCAAGATGACTTGGGAAAAGCTTATAGAAACGATATAAATCCTGAATATAACGTCCGGCTATCTGTTCTACTTTCGAGTGTTTTTCCAACAGCTCTTCCCGATTCTGACGAATCATCTCTGCTGTCTGTTCATTGAATTGTCCCATCATGGCACTCCGGGCAGCTTCTGGCAATTGCAGCATACTCAGGAAAAATGAATACTGGTCTGAATTGCACATAAACGAGGTTTGCGTTATTTGTTCAAACAAATGCAATTCACTCTTGTTCGTTTTAAAACCTGATTCCAGAGCCGAGTGTCCGGCATTAAACGGTAAAAACCAGTTACCGATTTCCCGGAAAAACGGATAATTCTTCAAATGAACAAAGGTTGAATGCAAGACGTCAGCACCTTCCATTTGCAGCTCACTGAATTCTGTCATCATCCGGCTTAACTCTTTGTCGGCAAAAATAGATTCCTGCCATTCCGGATTCATCTCATCCCCCAGTTGTTCGGGATTCAAATCCTTCAGATTGATCTTTTCTCCCAGTGTCGGACTCAGTTTCATCATTCCCGGCAAGATTTCATCCCACAACTTCTTTGATATCTTCTCCGTCTCACGCGATAGAATAAAACGCAGGATAATGGTCTGAATGATTTGTGTAAACGAAGGCAAGGCTTCTGCCAAGGCCGACATCCGATCGCAGACGAAAGGATATAACGAAATACGCTTCCGATATTTATACAGAACAAGCAGTATCGCAATCAAGGCACGGACGGATATTTCCTGTTTCCGACTGGAAGCCGCATCAAACAAAAGACCCATCTTTTCTTTATCGAAATATTCTTCAAGTCCCAACAACAAGGCTGATACAACCTGACAACCTACACTTTCCGGAAGCTCTTCATCTTGCAGAACAGCTTGCAGTTCACAAACCTCTTCTGTAGATAAAGGATCAGAAATCCAGATCTTGTTAAATAAAGTCAGACAGGCAGCTTCCAGTTCCTGCTTCACGCGGACATCCGCATCGGCGGCTTTCATATCCTGCACACTACCCAGTTGCTGATGCAAATTCCGGAAAGGAATAGCACAAGAAAGCTTCAAGGAACGACGGCGGCTATAATAATATAAAGGAGAATCTGTAGCCAGCGCCTTCAGTTTTACAGCATCCGCCAATTCATAGGCAGAGGCTTGTATCTGTCTGTAAATCTGTTCCTGCATCGGATCTTGTATGCCATCCATCCGATAGCGCAGCATATATTTATAGGTTTCCTGCAATTCATCTAACTTATCCTGGAAATTATAATGTCCCGAACCAGCAATCAATCCTTGCAAGCCATCAAACACATTCTTTAATTCCTTCCGATCCAGCCATTCTATAATCCGGCTATATGTCTTATTTATATCCTGTATCGTCATAAACGTCTAGTAAACAATAAATCTGTCACAAAGATAACATGTTTTGGGTTTGTAAGTTTGCAAGTTGATGAGTTTTTAAGTTCGCAGACTTATAACCTCATCTACTCTAAGCCCAAACTCATCCCACCCAATACTTCGCGTTTTTCCCTGTCAGACGACGGATCAACAGAACCAAAGCCCAGGAAACTGCAAAAGCCAAGACGGCTGCCAACGGTATCTGCAAGCAAATAGGAATATGTAAGGTTCGCATCAAAGCGACACTGGGGCCTGTAAAGAAATAATGGATCATATATACACCGAAACCGCAGACTGTCAGGTTGGCCAAAGCTTTCTGTATCCATACTGAATGAATTTCAACCTTCTTACACAACAGAAATATAGGAATCGTCATCATTACAACATTCGGAGAACAATAGTAGAAGAACAATTCCAGCTGTTCTTCTGTAAATTCAGGCAAAGATGTAATATGCCTAAAACCGGCAAACGTCACTCCAAAACCAACCACAAACATCGGTATTCCTGCCAACAGAATCTTCGATAAACTCCAGTCATGATGACGCAAATAATGGCCTAATAACAAATAGCCATTGAATCCGGCAAAATAATACAACATATAAAACTCATTCCACGAACAAGCTCCCCATATATAAGGATTGACATATTCCCTTAAATAAGGAACAAACAATGTGACACTCCAGCCTAACAGAAACCACAGCTTGGCTTTCTCTGAAGCCTTTTCTACCCAAGCCGAAAAGATTGGCATATACAAATAAAGGCCTATCAGCAAATAAATATACCACATGTGTACATCAACGACCGAAAAGTTCATCGGTATCTGACCGATGTATCCCAGTGAAACTGTCAATGCCTGACGAGTAACATCCTCTCCGGCATAAGGGAAGAACGTTAGTATTACATCCGGCTCAAATCCCAATACGCCTGTCAGCCAAGGAAACAGATTATAGAGAACAGACCACACCAGGAAAGGCCAGAACACACGACTGATACGTTTCTTATAAAAGGGACCACTTTCCTCTTTCACGGGAAGCAACAATGCTCCAGTAATCATAACAAACAACGGCACACACGGACGGAGCAAAGAGCCATAAACAGCGCCCCAGTATTTGATGCTTGCAATATCTGCCGTCGGATCACCGGCATAGAAGTTAAACGGATCTGCGCTATGGCAACAGACAACGGTAAACATGGCTACTAAACGAACGACATCAAGCCAGACAATGTGTTTAGATGGTTTAGAAATAAGTGCTTCTTTCATTGTTTTATTTGATTAAGTATTATTAATGGGATAAAGATAACAAGAATAATAGAAGCTACAGTCGGATTTTTATATGTAAGTTTGTAAGGAAATAAAAAGTGTCTCACTCCAATAAATACAAACAACATGGAAAAAGATCATATTATGGAAAAAAGAGAGCCTCACGACGCCATGAACTTATTTAAAGAGGTACAACAGAAAATCTTATTTCTCCGAAATCAAGAGGTCATATTAGATGCAGATGTTGCTGAATTATATGGCGTAGAGACGCGTGAGGTTAACCAAGCCGTACGCAACAATCCCAATAAATTCCCCAATGGATATGTGTTTGAAATTGATAAGCAAGAGCTTATAGAGTTGCGATCAAAATTTTTGATCGCAAATAACTCCAAAAGTCGTACTCTGCCCAAAGCTTTTACAGAGAAAGGCCTGTATATGCTTGCCACCATCTTGAAAAGTTCTCAAGCAACACAAACTACCATTGCCATTATAGAAACTTTTGCTACTGTTCGTCAGCTGAAACGGGAACTTCGTAATTTACACGAAGAAACCAACAAACAGCAGCAACAATCTAAGATGCAGTATTTTGGAGATTTACTTTCAAGCACTGTAATGCCTGATTTGGAGACCTCTGAAACAGAGTCCAGTTTGGAAATCAATTTCTTGATAGGCAAGATAAAACATACTGTGAAACGTGTAAGAAGACAAAATGATTCAGATTATACTGAAACGGAATAATGTTTAGTCTATTATTAAATTATCTGCTAATAAATTCAAATACTTATATTTATGATTGAATGTATGAAGAAAAGACGGAGTATCCGTCAATACACAGAACAGGATGTTCCTGAAGAATTATTATGTGAATTGCTGGAAGTTGCTTCACGTGCTTCCAATACAGGAAACATGCAATTATACAGTGTGGTTGTCACCCGCGATCCGGAACGGAAAGCCCAACTGGCTCCGGCGCATTTCAACCAGCCCATGGTAACAAAGGCTCCCGTAGTCCTGACTTTTTGTGCCGATGTCAATCGGTTTGTCCACTGGGCAGAACAACGGAAGGCAAAGGCTGGTTTTGACAATTTGCAAATGTTTATGGCTGCCACCATCGACGCCATGCTTTTGGCCGAAGCTTTTGCCGAAGCTGCCGAAGAGAAAGGTCTTGGACTTTGCTACTTAGGAACAACAGCTTATAATGCCGACCAGATCATAAAGATTCTTTCCTTACCGAAATTAGTGGTTCCTATTATTACGATTACGTTGGGATACCCGGCAGAACCACTGCCTGAACAATCGGAACGCTTACCTTTGGCTGCCATCATGCACCAGGAAACATATACCGATTACACACCGACATCCATCGATCAGTTCTATCGGGAAAAAGAGGAGTTGGCTGTCAACCAAGAATTTGTACGTATCAACCAGAAAGAGACATTGGCTCAGGTCTTCACCGACCTACGCTATACAAAAGCCAACAACGAACATTTCTCTGAAGTTCTTCTTCAGGTGCTGAAAGATCAGGGGTTCTTGAAAGACTAAATATCTTAACAGGTATCTAGAATATAAGGCACGGAGACATAAAGTTATCAAATGAATCTCCGTGCTTTTATTGTTTTATCTACCCATTTTTCAATAAGTATTCTTCTAACACTCACCCATTCACTCATTCCTCTCTTTTAAAATAGAAACAAGGTCTGTTGGATTCCGAGAAGTATTCCATAAAGCATGTATAAACACATAATTTTCATGCACTGTATAAATAACTTTAATGGGAGGTATAGACACAAATCTATATAATAATGTTGAATTCTCCAGTAAAGGCTCACGCATTCCTAAATTAGGGAAAGTTTCTAATCTGCGAACATGTTCAAAAATACGTATTCGCACTTGTTGTGCTGTTCTTAATCCAAATTCACTTTCACAATACTTCAAAATAGCAAGAAGCTCATTAACAGCCTCTGCATGCCATTTTATAGACATTTTCATTCCCATGCTTTTGTCTTCAATTCGACCTCGTCCATACTTAATCCTATCCCCGATACGGCATCAGATTCCCGTAAACGCAATTGAGACTTCATTTCTTCAGTACTATAACAACAAGGTACTTTTTTCTGGCGTTGCAGTTCACACAAAAAATCCCTCAACTGTATTAAGGCCTCTTCATCATCTAACAATGCATTCAGATGCTCAAATATACTAGCTCTTAATTCTACCGTTGTCATATATTTTCATTTTGATAAGTGATCAACGCAAAAATAAGAAAATTTCTCTGAAGTTCTTCTTCAGGTGCTAAAAGATCAGGGATTCTTGAAATAGAAGATAACGAGAATCGTAAATGAAAGTAACGAGAAGCTTTTTTAAAGCTCGTTACTTTTATTCTCAAATACGCCGGCTTTTACTCAAAACACGCCAGCTTTTGATGAAAAGCCGGCGTGTTTTCTTAGGGTTCAAACCTGAATAAAAAAATATCCGCCTGATTTATGAATAAACCAGACGGACATTACTATTTATTATATAAGGTATGTATAAGACTTATACATTATACAGTCGGTTGCGGAGCAGCCGGGTTGTTGTCTTCTTCTTTGATACCTTTGTTAGTTTCCATTTCGCACTGCGGAATACGATAAATCATAATCTGAGATTCCGGTTCCAAATTGAACTGAACGATTGCTTCGTAGTTTGTATTCTTACGGATAATCGGTTTCTTCAGACGCAGGATATCGAACAAGGCAAAACCTTCACCCCACAATTCCATACGACGCTGTAACCAGATTTCGTCCTGCATTTCCTGAGCAGAAGAAGCTGTACAAGCGTATGATGGGTTACGATAAGTCTTCACGAAGTCTTCCAGTGTCTGTTTAGCCTTAGTCAGGTTACCCGACATAGCTTCACCTTCAGCCTTGATCAGATACATTTCTTCTACACGCATCAAAGGCCAGTCTTGTGAGTTGGTTGTATTACCCATTACATCCTGATAAGCACCGAACTTCACGTTGGTGTAAGGAGCCAAACCGAAGTATTCGATAACCGGAGTACCACCTACGGTCGCATTATCAACCAATGTGGATGTTCCTTCCGGAGAAATAAACCATTGTTTACGAATATCAGTGTCTGGAATCTGGTCATACAAAGCAGAACTTACATAACGGAAAGTACCCGTCAAAGTAGTATAACCGTTACCGGTCAGAGAACATAAATGAGACGGCCAGTTGATAATACCTGTTGTTACAACATCGTTATCCGGAGTAATCAAAACACCCCATAACCAAGAACTTGCAGAAGCAGAGTTGAATGTCGGTTTAGAAACTTCTGCCAAAGACTGCGGAGTACCACCGGCGATAGCCTTTTCTGCATCACTGGCTGCTTCAGCCCATTTCTGCATCAACAGATTAGCACGGGCACGCAAACCATAAGCAACAGCCTCGTCAATCTGATCCTTGTTTGAACCATTATCGAAACCAGCCAACAATTCAATTGCCTGATTCAAATCGCTCATGATCTGATCATATACCTGCTGAACTGTTGCACGCGGATTGGTCTGCATTTCTTCTTCAGTCATCGTTTCAGTGATGATCGGAACGCAAAGCTCATTCTCGTGTCCTGCGTAAGTAAACTGATAAATCTGAGCCAGATTCAGATAATCGTATGCTCGGGCAGCTAAAGCCTGACCACGATAACGCTTCATTGATTCATCTTCACTTCCAGCTGTCAGCGTCAACACATTGTTGGCGGCTTTCAAATGGTTATAGAATGTCTTCCAAATCAATTCATCACCAGCACTTGTATACAGACGGTCTGAATAATTCTGTGCCGTACCAAACCAGTTGTAGCCGGAAGTAGAACAAGGCATGTCCTGACCACCTTGTTCCAAGAACTGGCTAACAGCAGCTACACCATAATCGTTATGATAGGTATTAGCATCATCCGAAATCGTTCCAAACACATTCAGTTTAGCCGCCATCGCATTTACTTCAGCAGTAATCAAGTTAGGACGCTGATCAATGATATCTTCCTTTTGATCACCACTTACATACTGACCTTCCGGAAGCTTATCCAAATCACAAGAAGCCAACAATAAAGCGGTACTTGCGAACATTAAATATTTATTTGTCATTTTCATATACTCTAAAAACAATTAACGGATTAGAAATTCAATGAAATACCGCCAGAAATCGTACGGATCGGTGAATAAACGTTATCAGATGCCACATAGCCCTGACGTGGATCCAAACCTTTGCGGGCTGTCAGCAAGGCAACGTTATCAGCTACAAAATACAGACGGATACCGTCGATCTGCAACTTGCGTATCCAAGATTTTGGCAAGGTATAACCGAAGGTAATGTTCTGCAAGCTCAGGTAATCAGAACTTGTCAACCAACGATCTGATAAATTGCTTGTATATAAATCCTGTACATTCATACGCGGAACGTTGGTATTCGTATTTTCAGGTGTCCAAGCATTCAGCATATCCACATGCCATGCAGAACCTTGTGCATCTGTACTCATCAAACTCTGATAAGTGTAATCCAAAACTCGTCCACCTAACTGATATGCAAAAGCAATTGAGAAATCAAAGCCATGGAATGTCAAGCTGGTACCGAAACCACCATATACCTTCGGCAGAATATCACCCGTTGCAAAACGGATGGATGAAGCTTCAGAGTAAGAAGTAGTAACGGTTTCACCCGCAGCATTCGGTTCAGTCAAGGCCCACTGGCTTTCACCGGTTTCCGGATTTACGCCAACATATTTCGGCAAATACAACTGATACATGGATTCGCCTTCTCGATAGATACGGCTACCATCGATTAACTGTCCATTCAATTCAGGAGCCAGTTCCAATACTTTATTCTTGAAGTGAGTCAAGTTGAAGTTGATATCCCATGTAAAGTCTTTTGTATTGATGATGTTTGAATTCAAATCCAATTCAACACCACGGTTCACCATAGATCCTACATTTTCCGGGAAACGAGAGTAACCCATTGACGGAGATACCGGCTTGAAGTAAAGCATATCGGTTGTCTTACGAGAGAAGTATTCCGCAGTACCGCTCAACTTACCACCCCAGAAAGTAAAGTCGAAACCGGTATTGAAACTGTGTGAAGTTTCCCACGTAATATCCGGATTACCTTTATAATATAGAGAAGTTGAGAAGTCACCGTTACTATTAGCCAATGTATATTGATCCATATACGGATAATAGTTACGATACAGACCACCTTCGTACATCAGGTTATCATTACCCTGCAAACCATAGCTGATCTTGAACTTCAACATATCAATCCATTTCTGGTTTTCCAAGAAGGCTTCCTTGTTCATCAACCAACCAGCACCAATTGACCAGAAATTACCCCAGCGGTTATCCGGATGGAAGGCAGAAGAAGCATCACGACGATAAGAAGCTGAACCGAAGTACTTGCCATCATAATCATACTGTACACGGAACAACCAACCTTCGGTAGCATAATTGTTAGAATAAGAAGCATTGTTCTGGTTCAAGATACCGTTGTTCAATTCAGGAACATTCGGATTATAAATCTTTTCACGTGAACCATACAAGTACTGGTATTTGTAATTGTAGTTTTCATGACCGGCCAATACATCCAAATTATGCACTTCGTTGAATGTCTTGTTGTAAGTCAACAGATACTGCTGGTTCGTACTGAATGTACGCTGAGTAGCTACTGAAATCAACCCCCCAACACCACTTGTTTCTGAATACTGACCATAGAACGGATTGGTCATGTTAGTATAACGCACATTGTTGGCATCCACACCAATATTGATCTTTGCCTTGATACCGCCCCAGATATCGATATCTGCAAACCACTTACCGCTGATCACATCACCTGAATACTTCATCAAGTCCAACATATAACTAGCTAATGGGTTCGCATTCGGGATAACATTCTGACGGCTGAAGTTAGTATCCGAACCATAGTCATAACGCAAATAGCCACGGTTGTCGGTCATAATATTACCGGCAGCGTCACGGATATACATCGGATAGATCGCACCCATGATATTGGCTGCATAGAAAGCATTCGCATTTGAACTACCGCCTTCTGTATCCTGCTCACGACTGTCGTAGTGTGTAAACGATACGTTTCCACCCATCTTCAACCAAGGCTTTACCTGGTAATCTGCTTTCAAACGGGCAGAATAACGCTGGAAACCTGAGTTCGGAACAATACCCTGATCATCCAGATAACCGGCAGACATATAATAGTTCATTTTGTCGTTGGCACCACTCACGCTCAAGTTGTATTCCTGACGGGTATTATTCTCAAACAATTCATCGCTCCAATTATCCGGAGTATAATAATAAGTACCGTCTGAATAACCTAATGTTGCATTCGGATTCAGTTTACCGTCCATGCCGATCAATTGTTCACCGTTAGGAATCGTGAAAACCTGATATCCTAAATAAGAAGAAGACAACATTGCCTGGTTGGCATAGGCATTCGCACTAGCCAAATCACCGGCAGCTGCATATTTCTTCAAGTCTGCATTATAAATTGCAGAATAAGCCAGTTCATAGAACTTGCCCGGATCTGTTACAGTTTCGTATGAAGGAACACCACGTTTGTTAACACCCCACTTCGCATCGAAAGTAACACGAGCATCACCGCTCTTACCACGTTTGGTAGTAATCAAGATAACACCATTGGCACCACGTGCACCATACAAGGCATTTGAAGCAGCATCCTTCAAGACTGTCATAGACTCAATATCAGAAGTACTGATAGCTGAGATCTCACCATCATAAGGAACACCATCGACTACATACAACGGAGTATTGCTGGCAGAAATAGAACCGATACCACGGATACGAACCGTTGCATCTTTACCCGGCTGACCTGTGCTACTAGTTGTCTGTACACCGGCTACCTGACCAGCCAAAGCATTCGTCACGTTAGAAGTCTGACGAGAAGTAATCTTTTCATCCTTAATCGTCGCAGCAGAACCTGTAAAAGCTGATTTCTTGGCAGTACCATAAGCTACGACCATTACTTCATCCAACGCTTGTGAGTCAGATTCCAGAACAGCATTTACCTTTGAAGAAACACCCACTTCTACCTTCTTCATACCGACGTATGAAATCTCCAGAAGTTTGCCATTGGAAGGAACATCTAATGTGAAGTTACCATCAAAATCAGTTACTGTACCGATTGTTGTTCCTTTTACGACTACTGATGCACCAATTACCGGTTCGCCGTTTTCATCAAGAACTTGACCGGTCACCTTGGTGTTTTGAGCCATTACCGCAGTCATACCCATCAACAGGCTGGCTACAGTCAGAGTAAACCTTTTCATCATAAATACACTTATTTATTAAACATATAAATATTCATTCCTTTTCTAAATAGACGTAGTACAAAACGAACAGTATATTTAATCGGGGAAGGGACAGCGAATGATAGGATATACTTTAATAAATTCGCTACATCTAAAAATACGGATGGAAAAACATGCCTACCTTTCTATAAATTCATGCCTGTGTTTTTATCATTTCATGCCTACCTTTTCATCATTTTATGCCTATGTTTTCCTAAAAAATACCTCGGCTTTGAGCTATTCAATAACATGTAAAAACTTACCTAAAAATACGTAAATGTGCAAAAATGTGCAGAAATATACCTAAACTGACGTGAAAATACACATAAGTCAACAGTACGGTTTTGGGCTACCGTATTTTTGTTTCGTGACAAGAGAGGAAGAGGCGCTGTTGCCGAACCCATAAAAACTTGTCCTGATAATTATTATGGCACGCCCAGTAAAATTAGGATTGGATTATTTCCCAATGGACATCCATGTATTGAAAGATATCAAAATACGGCGTTTGATGAAAAAGCACAAAACGCCGGGTGTCCTTCTTTATTTTATGCTTTTGTGTGATATCTATGAAAGTTCATTTTATGTGCAAGTCGACAAGGATTATTTGTTCGATTTATCGGACCAATTGGACATCGAAGACACCGAAGTGAAATCCATGCTTGACTACATGGTTGAAATTGGTTTGTTTGATGCTGCCTTGTGGGAAGAAGGCATCTTGACTTCCAAGGCTATTCAAGAACGCTACATGGCAGCAAAAGGCCGTTACCTCAATGAAAAGAAATTAGAACAACAATATCTGCTCGTTCCGATTACAGTAGCGAAAGAAGAAGTTACAGAAAAAACATCGGTTAACACAGATGAAACCTGCATTTCCGCAGCTGAAACGCCAATTCAAACCGCAGAAAGTACACAAAGTAAAGTAAAGGATAGTAAAGAAAAGGAAAGTATATTTATAATTGAGAGAGAGAGTAGCGCACACACGCGCGAAAATGATCAATCGGAATTAAAAGATCTATGGGATCAGTGGAAAATGGAACTGCTGAATGATGAAAACTGGTGTACCCGGCTGATTCGTATCAGTGGTAAGGGATCGTTATTGCTGGAAAAAGCTTATAACGCCATGACCTGCTTTGATGATTTTAACCTGTTGAGGGCACTTGAAGATACGGTCAGAACAAAGAAGGATTATCAATCCAAGTTCATCGCCTGGTGGCGGTATCATCATTGGGAAACGGATGTGCAGATTTTAGCCGGTACCAAAACAGCAGCAATGCCACAAGTCAAGATTAACAAGCCGGCAGCGCAAAAATCCAGATATGAAGAGATGATGGAAGTGGCAGCAGAAGCAAAATTATTAACCCAAAAAATGTTTGAAAACAATGGCTTTGGATATTCGTTTACAAATGGCATTGAGACAGCCTCCGATTATACAATTTGAAAATCAGTTTGTTCAGAAAAGAATGATTGATCTGCTGTCTGACACGTATGTATTGTTGGGATTTAAAATACCTAAGACACATGAGCTTACTTTGCTGGCAGCCAAACTGACCAGTGATCTCTACGAAAGTTATAGTTTTTTACGGCTAGAAGAACTTTCCATCTGTTTTGAACTGGGAGTTAAAGAAGAATTTGGCGATTACGTCGGATTGAATTACAGAACCTTTTGCAAATGGTTGAAAGGGTATAAAATGAGTGATTTTCGGTATCGGGTTATCAAACAAATGGAACAGAGAAAAAATGTCAAATCTTTGCCTTCTGTGAGCCAAGAATACAATGATGAATGTATGAATCGTCTGATAAGCAGACGGTTTCATGCCTACAAAGCTCAACCGGATTCAGAAATTCCTTTAGCCAGCATCCTATACCAAGAACTACAAAGTCGGGGGATTATTCGTAACAGTCTGGAAGAAAAGCTAAACGCTATGGCACTCTTTGAGCACTGGCGACCACAAAACGACCGGCACACCAGCAAAGATTATCGCCAATCTATGATCAAACTCAAAGCTCAGGAATGGCTATTGAAACAATATTTCAACTCGGTAGAACGCTTGCCATTTGAAAAGGGGTAATACATGAAATATGACAATATATAGTACTATTATTCTATAAAAGAACGCATATTTTATATGAAATAAAGAAAAGTTATTCTTTATGCCGACCGACTTGGCCTAACAGAAAAGGCGTAAAGCAAATTCCGAGTGAAGCGTGAAGAAATCTCGGTTGTCTGAGCCAAAGGCGAGTTTTCCGAGATTTTAGCTTCACGAAGCGAATTTGTAGCCTTTGGAGTGTAAGCCTTGATTTTTTGGTTCTTTTGCATCAAGGCAAAAGAACGGATCTGATCATGACTTTTTTATCCTTTGGGATCAAGCCAAAAGAACGTAAAATCCAACGAAAAGAATAAGAAAATAAAAATATTTAGGGGGTAAATGATTGTGTATATGAAAAAAAGACATAAATTTATGGCGAACAAAAATACATTAAAATGTAATAAATAAAACAATATTGTTACATCATTGAGTATAAATAACGGGGTACAATGTTTTATTTTGTGACTTTTTGATATATCTCGTGTGATAATACGTAAATGATTAGATTGTTAAATTTATGATTCGTTGCATTTTTACATTTTTTGTTGTAATTTTGTAGCCTCTAATATTGAAAAAGACAAAAGTGGAATGAGTATTAGAGGAGTGAAAAATAGGTTTGTGGTAGTTCGTTTTGGACTAAGTCTATTTGGAAGATTGGAATTTATATGTTTAATAAATAAGTGTATTTATGATGAAAAGGTTTACTCTGACTGTAGCCAGCCTGTTGATGGGTATGACTGCGGTAATGGCTCAAAACACCAAGGTAACCGGTCAGGTTCTTGATGAGAATGGCGAACCGGTAATTGGTGCATCAGTAGTCGTAAAAGGAACAACAATCGGTACTGTAACTGATTTTGACGGAAACTTCACATTAGATGTGCCTTCTAATGGAAAGCATTTGGAAATTTCATACGTAGGTATGAAAAAAGTAGAAGTTGGTGTTTCTTCACACGTAAAAGCCGTGTTGGAATCTGATTCACAAGCGTTGGATGAAGTAATGGTAGTTGCTTACGGTACTGCCAAGAAATCATCTTTTACAGGTTCAGCGTCCAATATCAGCAATGAAAAACTTGAACTTCGTCCTATTACGAACGTAACAAAAGGACTTGAAGGACAAACTACTGGTTTGTTGACAACTTCTGGTTCTGGTCAACCTGGAGAATCAGCTAAAGTCGTTATCCGTGGTTATGGTTCTATCAATGCGTCACAGAACCCACTATACGTAGTCGATGGTATACCTTATGATGGTGATTTATCATCCATCAATCCTTCGGATATCCAATCTATGACAGTCTTAAAAGATGCTTCGGCAGGTGCTCTTTATGGTGCACGTGGTGCCAACGGTGTGGTTATGATCACAACCAAGCAAGGAAAGGAAGGTAAAACTTCTGTAACTTGGCGCTCTACTGTAGGTTGGTCTTCTAGAGCAATACCAGAATACAATACAGTAGGTCAAAAAGATTTTGTGCAGCTGACCTACGAATCATTGCGTAATGGATATGTATATAATAATGGATACGACTGGGCTGCAGCTGAAGCACAAGCAAGAGCAGACTTAGGCGGAACATTAGGAGGAGAACTTTATAATCCATTCAAGAATTATACATGGGACAATATCATTGATCCGCAAACAGGTATGGTTAGAGCCGACGCTCAATCTGTATGGGATGAAAGATGGATGGATGCCCTGTTGAAGAACAATGCATTCCGTCATGAACATCAATTAGGCGTAAACGGAGGTAATGAAAAAACAAAATACATGTTCTCTTTAGGTTATCTGAACGAAGATGGTATTTTGGTTACAACAGGATTCCAACGCTACAACGCACGTGCCAATGTAAATTCTCAAATTACAGATTGGTTTAATGCTTTCGTAAATACATCTCTTTCACATTCTATTCAGAATTATAGCGATTACGATGGATCATCTACTTCTAATGTGTGGTACTCATCACAATTTGTTTCACCGTTGTTGCCTCTTTATATAAAGGATGCTGACGGAAACAATGTATTAGATGCAAATGGCAATCCACAATTAGACTATGGAGAAAACGGACGTCCGGGTAGTTACAATGACTATAACCCTCTAGGAGGTCTTGTTGATGATAAAGCCAATATCAAGAATGACGTTGCCGGTGTTCGTACTGGTATCACTTTAGGATCAGACAAAGAAGAATATGGTGTATTCAAAGGCTTGAAATTAAATGTCAACTTTGGTATGGACTACCGCAGCCAGCACAAAATGTCATACATGAATATGTATCACGGAAATCAAGCTGCTGCTGGAGGTTTATTGACGAAGAATAATAGCCGAATGCAAAGTTTTACTTTCAACCAGTTATTGACTTGGAATCGTTCTTTTGATTTACATAACTTCGACGTTATGCTTGGTCATGAGTTTTATGCTTATCAATATGAATATTTGGAAGCAGGTAAAACAAATCTGGTAGATGGTATCTTGGAATTACGTCCGGGAACAACATTGTATGCTGCAGATTCTTACACAGATAAATATCGTATTGAATCATGGATGGGCCGTATTAACTACAACTATGATGAGAAATACTATGTTTCGGCTTCTATTCGTACAGATGGTTCTTCTCGTTTCTATAAAGACAATCGTTGGGGAACATTCTGGTCATTAGGTGGAAACTGGCGTATATCAAAGGAAAAATTCATGGAAGACGTAAACTGGGTAGATAACTTATCTGTAAAACTCAGCTATGGTCAGCAAGGTAATGATAACATTTTAAATTCCTTAGGTGCTAGTAACTATTATTTGTGGCAAAGTTTGTACGATTTGAGCTGGGCTAACGAAAACCAAATTGGTGCTATGGTCAGCTCTTTGGAAAACAAAAATGTTACTTGGGAAAAGAACGGTAATATGAACGTAGGTGTTGAAGCTTTATTGTTCGACAGTCGTATCAGCTTAAATGCAGAATATTACAATAAGAAAACTGTAGATATGCTGTTATCTTACCCGATGGCAACTTCTACCGGATTCAACGGATATAATGCCAATGTAGGTAACATGCGAAACAGTGGTTTCGAATTCGAATTGAGAGTTACTCCTGTTCGTACCAACGATTTCACATGGAATGTAACTTGGATGGGTTCTACAGTAAAGAACAAAGTATTGAAATTAACAGGCGAATCTCCTGAAATTATCAGTGGTGTATATAGTATTAAAGAAGGTATGCCTATCAATACTTTCTATATGGCTAAATCAGCAGGTGTTGATCCAGCAACAGGTGCTCAATTATATTGGGTATATGATAAAGACGAAAATGGAAACATTACCAATGAACGTATCAGTAGCGATTATACAAAAGCTGCCAACAGTAAGTATTATTTAGGCAGTCGTATTCCTGATTTGTACGGTAGCTTAGGTACTGACTTCTCATGGAAAGGTTTGGATATTGCCATTTTGACAACTTACTCTATCGGAGGTAAGATTTATGATGGTCTATACCAAGGTTCTATGGAAAACATGTATTACAACAATGCTTGGAATGAACATGCTTTACGCCGTTGGCAAAAACCGGGTGATATAACAGATGTTCCACGTATTGAAGTAGCAAGTTCCAATACAACAAGCGATCGCTTCTTGATCAACGCTTCATACTTTACTATTAAGAACATTACATTAGGATATACATTACCTAAAGCATGGACAACAAAAGCTTCTTTGAATACCGTTCGAGTTTTCGGTTCTGTTGATAACCTTGCAATTTTCAGTCATCTGAAAGGTATGGACCCGCAGTATAATTTCTCAGGTCAAACAGATTACAGCTATTCACCAAATAGAACTGTATCATTGGGTGTTGAAGTTAATTTCTAATTAATTAAAAAGAAAAGAGATGAAAAAAATATTCAAATATTTATTTGTAGGTTTAATAGGATGTACGACCTTGTCATCCTGTCTGGAAAGTGCATTGGAGACAGCTCCGACTGACTCAATGTCGGGAACAGGCTTGCTGGCAAATGCCAATGCAGCACTTGTTCCATTAAACGGTATTTATCGTTCTATGTATGCTTCTTGGTCACCAACAGGTAATACTCACCAAAGTTTTGGTATCAGTTCATACAATCTGATGGCAGAAGTAATGGGAGAAGATTTTATTCAGGCAGCACAAGGAAGTGGTTGGTTCTGGTATGACTGTTTATACATGGTTAAAGACAGATATACATCAACATCATGGCGCTCATATGACTTATGGAATGGCTATTACACTTGGATTTCAAATGCTAACTATATCCTAGGAGCAAAAGAAACCATGGAAGGAGAAGAAGCCGATATCAACTATATTATGGGACAAGCTCATGCAATCCGAGCTTATTCATACTTTATGTTGGCGCAAAGCTTCGCACGTACTTACAAAGGTCATGAATCAGAACCTTGTTGCCCGATTTATACAGAACCGACTGTTGCAGGAACGCAAGGACAACCTCGTTCAACAGTTCAACAAGTATATGACCAAATCCTGTCGGATATCAATACGGCTATTGAAATGTTAAACGGAACAACCCGCAAACATATCACACATATTGATTATGCAACAGCCTTAGGATTAAAAGCTCGTATTGCTTTGGTTATGGAAGACTGGGCTACAGCAAAAGAATCAGCTAAAGCAGCTATTACAGCCAGTGGATGTCAAGTATTACCAGTAGCTAGTTTTGCTGGGTTGAATAATTCTGCAGCCGCAAATGTCATGTGGGGTGCTAAGATTATTTCTGATCAATCAACGATGTATGCAAGTTTCTTCTCACACATGGATGCTGATGGATCTGGATACGCAAATAGTGGTGCTTACAAACAGATCAGCAAAGTATTATATGATGAGATGGATGCTAAAGATACTCGTCGTGCTTGGTGGGATCCGACAGATGCCAGAAATGGAGATTGTGGTTACATGCAGAACAAATTCAAGTTTGCCGATACACAAACCTGGACTGGAGATTACATATGGATGCGTGTAGAAGAAATGTATCTGACTGCTGCAGAAGCAGAATGTCGCTTAGGAGAAGAAGCTGCTGCAAAAGAAGATCTGAATGCAGTTATGAGTCAACGTGTAGAAGGTTATACCTGTACAAAAACAGGTACAGCTTTAGGAAAATTGACAACCGATATGACAGGATCTTTGCTGGAAGAAATCATTACACAGCGTAGAATTGAACTTTGGGGAGAAATTGGTCGTATCTATGATATCCGCCGTTTAAAACAAGGTTTTGTACGTACTACTGAAATGGGTTGGCCTACAGCAGCCTTGTTGACAAACCGTCCAACAAATGATCCTGAAAGTTATATGTGGGTATTAACCATTCCGCAAAGCGAATTTGATGGTAATGCTAATATGAATCCTGTAACAGATCAAAATCCGGTAGGTGATACCAAATAACATTTAATTTAGAATTACAATGAAAATAAAAGGTTATATTTTGGGAATAAGTGTCGCAATGGCTACAATTTTTACTTCCTGCGACACAGATAACGTAAAAGAAATATTCCAGGAAACAACTATGGGTGCCGCTTTTTCATTCGGTGCACAATCAGTTTCTTTCCCAGCTAACGGATATGAAGGTTTTGACGTAGAAATAACTCGTGCTCATTATGACGATGCTGCGACAATAGGTATCACAGCTGCGTTGGAAGATGGTTCTGCACTCCCAGCAGAAATTAATGTTCCTTCAGAACTAACATTTGACGCTGGAGAATATCGGAAAATGTTACATGTAACTGTAGGAAACATCAAATCTGGAGTTACTTATCCGGTAGCAATTACAATTGATCCATCAGCTGCTTCTTCTTTTGAAGATGCCATAACAACAAAAGTAGTTTCTGTTTACCGTGACTATACTTATACTAGCATCGGAACAGGTAAGTTAATCTCTGAATTCTTTGGAGCTGAAGGTGAAGCAGAAATTCAGAAAGCAGATGATATCAACTGGTATAAAGCTATTAGTCTGTATGAAGAAGGTTACGACTTAGTCTTCAAGATTGCAGACAATGGTGAAGATGTGACTGTAGACAAACAGCCTATTGCATCTGATATCAGTGGATATGGAACAGCTTATGCTGCAGGTGAAGGTAAACTTGAAAATGGTGTAATCACTGTAACTCTTGAATTTACAGTCAGTGCAGGAAGCTTTGGTACTGCTAAAGAAGTGATCATTTTACCAACCAAGTAAAAATATCATTAATATTTAAAAGTCAGGGAAGAAATCATTGTATTTCTTCCCTGATTTTATTTTATCCCATATCATCTTTATATTCTTCTTCGATTCTTCTTCTTTCCTGAAAAAAATAAATCCTTCCGTATACTCTCTTTTACTTACAAAATATAGATCTAACTATCATTTTTATCTACGAAATGAATTAAGGAATCTGCGAGGCATATTAAAGATTTTACCCTTCTTTTTAAAATTAACTATATTTAAACGTATTATTTCAGTCTAATTCATTTCATACTTACATTTAATTCACAACTATCCTTGCATTCCATTATAAAAAAAGCACAATTATCTACATTTACATAAAATACAACATGAAAAAATTTTATTTTTTAAATACAATGTTTATATTTGCGACAATTGTAAAAAGAACAATTATAAGACTTTCTAATCCTTATTAATAAATTTGATGTTATATGAAAAAATTCTTACTTGCATTAGGAGCTTTTTCTTTCATAGGACAAAGTGCTATTGCCCAAGAAAAAGTAATCACAGGTATTGTGGTCTCTTCTGAAGATGGATTACCTATGACCGGTGTTGCCATTATGGATAAACAAAGTAATAATGGCGTTATGACAGATATGGATGGCAAATTTTCTATTCAAGTTTCACCTAAAGCCCGAAGTTTAAACGTTTCCTACCTGGGTTATAAAGCCGTAGATGTTCGTATTGAAGGGACAACCATGAGAATCACAATGGAACCTGATTTAGTAGCCTTAGACGAAGTAATGGTGGTAGCTTATGGTACCGGCAAGAAATCATCTTTTACAGGTTCAGCAACCGTAGTAAAAAGTGACGCGCTCGAAAAGATCAAAGCCTCTAACGTAACACAAGCCTTACAAGGCCAAAGTAGCGGTGTTCAAGTTCTCAACACATCCGGTGAACCGGGTTCTGATGCAACTATCATGATTCGTGGTATCGGTTCTATGAATGCCTCTAGTTCTCCATTATATGTTGTAGATGGTACGGCTTACGATGGTTACTTGAATGCCATCAACCCGGCCGACATCGAATCGATGACTGTTTTGAAAGATGCTTCGGCTACAGCTTTGTATGGGTCTCGCGCAGCCAACGGTGTTGTGATGATCACCACCAAGAAAGGTAACAGCGAGAAAGGCCAGATTAACTTTCGTTCATCGTGGGGATGGTCAAGCTTAGCTGTTGATCTGCCTCGCACATTGACGCCTGATGAATTTGCAGTCTTGACATGGCAAGCATTATACAATGGTTATATGGACAACGGCTATTCCCAATCGGATGCAGCCAACTACGCTTCTTCTTATTTAGTAGGACAATGGGGATGTAATCCGTATAATGTAGATATGCCAGTAGGACTAGACGGGAAGATGAATCCGGATGCACAGCTACTCTATTCAGGAGATTGGCGTGATGCCCTGATGAAATCCCGTTTACGTCAAGAATATAACATTGACTTCAGCGGAAAATCAAAGAAAGCCGATTATTACTTGTCTGCCGGCTATCTGAACGATAAAGGTGTATTCACCGTATCTGAATTCGAACGCTTCACGGTCCGCGCCAATGTCAACTACGAAGTCAACAAATGGTTGAAGGTTGGTTTGAACGCCAATCTGGCACACGGCCTGAAGGAAGGATCTTCAAATGACCAGGTAGTGTGGATGCTGCGTTCGATGCCTTCGGTTTATCCGATTTATGAATGGGATGCTCAGGCAGGAGACTATGCCCGTGACAGCGACGGCAACCTGATCTATGATTACGGAGACTACCGCACTGCATGGAGCGGCTCTAACTTCGTAGCCGATAATGTTTACAATAAATATCCGTACACGACCGATAACGTTTCTGCCCGTACTTATTTCGAAATCAACTTCCTGCCGGGACTGAAATGGCGCACTAACTTCAACTTCGACTACTATCTGTATGGATATGACGGATATACCAACAGTGAATATGGTTTCGCAGCCGGTTATGGTGGTGAAGCTTACAAGCAAAACGACAAGAACTTCTCATGGACAGCCAACCACCTTCTGACATACGACAAGACGATTGGCGACCATTCATTCAACATCTTGTTAGGTCAGGAAGCATACTACCGCCAGTTCAAGAGCCTGCAAGCAGCAAAACGCGGATTGCCTTTCTTTGGAATCACAGAAATCGGAGCCGCTTCAGAAATGAGCTCCATGAATTCATATACCGACAATTACCGTTTGTTAAGCTGGTTCTCGCGTGCGGAATATGATTATAACGACCGATATTACCTTTCTGCCAGCTTCCGTACGGATGGTTCTTCCCGCTTCTCTCCAGAAAGTCGTTGGGGTAAATTCTGGTCAGTCGGTGCATCTTGGCGTGTTTCCAACGAAGCCTTTATGGAAAGTACCAAAGGTTGGTTAGACAACTTGAAGCTGAAAGCCAGCTACGGAGCCGTAGGTAACGATAACTTAATGTCTGGTAATACCTCAATATACTATGCTTACCAGGGATTGTATGCAACAGGTATGAACAACTACAACGATGCCGGTGTAATGATCAGCCGTTTGGCAAACCCGACGCTGAAATGGGAAACCAACCTGCAAACCAACGTAGGTGTTGATTTCGCCCTGTTCAACCGCATCAACGGTAGCTTCGAATGGTTCAACCGTAAGTCAAAAGACTTGTTGTTCTATACTCCGAAAGCACCATCAACCGGATTTGGAAGCATTGAGCGAAATATCGGTGATGTCAAGAATACTGGTGTTGAATTCAACCTCGATATTGCCGCCATCAACAGTAAGGATTTCAAGTGGAATTTGAATCTGAATGGTTCACATTATAAAAACCGCATTACCAAACTGCCGCAAGACGAAATTAATTCAGGTTACTTCAAATGGCGCGAAGGCGAATCCCGCTATAACTTCTGGGGCGCTGAATATGCCGGAGTAAACCCGGAAACCGGTAATGACCAGTATTGGTATAATGTATATGAAACTGATGAAAACGGCAACAAAGTCGTAAAAGAACGTATCAAGACGGAAGATTATAATGCAGTAAATAGTGAAGACCAGAAGAAGTACTTAGGCGACGCTATTCCTAAATTCTTCGGTGGTATCACAAATAACTTCTCGTGGAAAGGTATCGACTTTTCGTTCATGATTTACTATAGCTTGGGTGGCAAACTGTACGACTCTGATTATGCTTCAGCCATGTCATACCGCACCGGTTACAGCATGCACCCGGATATGCTGGAAGCCTGGACTCCGGAAAATACAGATGCTAAATTCCCGAGAATCTCAACCGTTTATGGTAGCTATATGGGATCATATACATCGAAGTTCTTGTTCAACAACTCATTTGCCCGCCTCCGTAACGTAACATTAGGTTATACATTACCTCGCGAATGGACCAAGAAATTGCAGATCAATTCATTGCGTCTTTATGTACAAGGTGACAATTTAGCGACATGGGGTAATGCAGCCCGCCGTGGTACCGATCCGGAACAAAGCATCGACGGTATTACCGCCAACCGCTTCCCGACAACGAAATCTATTTCGTTCGGTCTGCAGCTTAACTTGTAATGAAACAGTAATATAAGTTCAATAACAATTTTAACAAAGACAACTAATAAGAATATGAAATCAATTAAATACATATTGACAACCTGTGCGATCTCAGGCCTGCTTATTGGTGGAACAACTTCGTGCAGTGATTTTCTTGAGACCAACCCATCTACTGATGTTGCCGACAGTGAAGTATTCACAACCGTAAGTGGCGCGCAGGCTGCCTTAAACGGCTGTTATTATCAGATGAAATGCTACGGCGGTGGTGGCGCAAACCGCCAAGACGACTGGGGTATTCCTTCCTATCAGATGATATCAGATATTTCCGGTGAAGATGTCATGAGTAACGGAGGCGGATGGTATATCTATAATTATAACTATTGGGGTGAAACCCGTGGTGATATCTTCCGCTCGAGCCAGATATGGACTTTCTACTACCGCCTGATCAACAACGCCAATTCCATCATTGCCTATGTAGATGACTGCGAAGGCGACGCAACCGAAAAACAATACATCAAAGGCCAGGCATTGGCCATGCGTGGATGGGCTTATTTCTGGTTGAGCCGGTGGTTCCAGCAGACTTATCCGATTGCCAAGAACATGCCGGGTGTGCCAATCTATACAGAACCATCCAATGTAGACACTCCGGGGGCACCGCGCGGTACGTTGGAAGAAACTTATCAGCAGATTCTTTCTGACCTGACTGCTGCTGAACCGATGTTGGAAGGTTTTGTACGCAGCTCCAGTTACCCGAACGTAATCGATCAGTCGGTAGTTCAGGGTATTCTTTCAGAAGTTTATCAGGTAATGCGCGACTGGCCTAAATCAGAAGAATATGCGCGTAAGGTATTAGCCAAATATCCGCTGACAACCAACGATGATTACACAGCCGGTTTCAATGATGACTCAACTCCTTCATGGATCTGGAGTATCAAGCAGACTGAAGAACAGAACATGGGTGATTATTCTCCATTCGCCATGTGGTACAACGGAACCCGTTCTTGCTGGACATTCGCTTGCTTCATCCTGGCAGACGACTTCGTAAAACTGTTTGATGAAAGCGATATCCGCTATCAGCAAATGCAAAACTGGGACGACCCGGCAGGAACCAGCCGTAAGTTCTGGATTTCCATGAAATTCCGTGACAACGAAGACTGCCGTGGTTCTATGGTTGTGATGCGTTCAGACGAAATGTTACTGAATGCTGCTGAAGCTTGTGCCCGTCAGGGAAAAGAATCGGAAGCCAAAGATTTGTTATGGCAGCTGCAGGATATGCGTGGTGCTGTCCGCACAGAAGCTTCTGGTGAAGAACTGGTAAAGGCAATCTGGATCGAACGCCGTAAGGAACTTTATGGTGAAGGCTTCGCACTCTTCGATATCATCCGTAACGAACTGCCTCTGGAACGTACTGGTAACCACGTAGACTGGGGAGGAGCAACGCCGTTCCCGGCTCGTTCTTGGAGACTGATCTATCAGATTCCGAATACAGAATTATTGAACAACGACTCGATGACGGATGCCGTATGGCCAAATGGCGACCAGAATCCGTATGATGGCGTTTATGAACCACAACAATAATAGCATTTGAGGGAACCTTCGGCAGGTTCCCTCTTTTTATAGATATAAAGGCCAACAAAAAAGGCTGCCAGCTACACCGGATGTCCGGTCGGCTGGCAGCCTTTCTTTATTCTATTAACTGTGTGTTATTTCTTCAGCGCGGCGATGCTTTCTTTCAAAGCAGCAATCTTTGTTTCTGCATCAGCCTGTTTCTTCCGTTCCATTTCAATCACCTGAGCCGGAGCCTTGCTGACAAACTTCTCATTGCTGAGTTTCTTCATCACACTCTGCAAGAATCCTTCCTGATATTTCAAGTCGGCTTCCAGTTTCTTCAGCTCTTCTTCCACATTGATCAGGTTGCCCAACGGTACGGCATATTCGGTTGTTCCCACCATAAAGGCAGCAGCGCCGTCGGCTTTATTACTTACTGTTGCAATAGCAGACAAGTTACACAGTTTTGCAATCACTGAATCAAATGCGGCTACCGGATTTTCACCAACGACTTCCAGACTTAATGCCTCTTTCTGGGCAATGTTCTTCTGCAAACGAATTGTACGGATACCACCGATTACTTCCTTAACAACTTCGAACTTGGCGATAATTGCCTCATCATAGTTTTCTGCGACCTTCAATGTCTGAACCATGATGCTTTCTCCATCCTTACGTTCATAAATATGCTGCCATAATTCTTCCGTAATAAACGGCATGAACGGATGAAGCAACTTCAACAAAGTATCAAAGAAACCTAATGTCTTTTCGTAGGTAACCTGATCAATCGGTTGACCGTAAACCGGCTTGATCATTTCCAGATACCAGCTAGAGAATTCATCCCAGAACAATTTGTAAACGGCCATCAAGGCTTCGCTCAAACGATATTTACTGAACAGATCATTAACTTCAGCAGCAGTCTTTGATAACATGGCATCAAACCAGGCAATAGCTAATTTCGCATATTCCGGTTGCTCGATTTCAGCCACATTCCAGCCTTTAACCAGACGGAAGGCATTCCAGATCTTATTATTGAAATTACGTCCTTGTTCACACAAAGCATCATCAAACAGAATATCATTTCCAGCCGGAGCAGACAACATCATACCCATGCGAACACCGTCGGCACCATACTTCTCGATCAGTTCCAACGGATCCGGTGAGTTACCCAACGACTTAGACATCTTACGTCCGATCTTGTCACGCACGATACCGGTGAAATAGACATTCCGGAAAGGCATATCGCCCATATATTCATAACCGGCCATGATCATACGTGCTACCCAGAAGAAGATGATATCCGGTCCGGTTACCAGAACAGAAGTCGGATAATAATACTTGATTTCTTCATTTCCCGGATTGTTGATGCCATCAAACAATGAAATCGGCCACAACCAAGAAGAGAACCATGTATCCAGACAGTCTTCATCCTGACGCAGATCTTCCACTTTCAGGGAAGTATTTCCCGTCTTTGCCTGAGCCAGCTTCAAGGCTTCTTCCGGTGTTTCTGCCACTACATAACCGCCTTCAGGCAAGAAATAAGCCGGAATCCGGTGTCCCCACCACAACTGACGGCTGATACACCAGTCCTTGATATTCTCCAGCCAGTTACGATACGTATTCTTATATTTCGGAGGATAGAATTTCAACTCATCATTCATGACCGGAGGCAAGGCCATATCTGCAAAGTGCTGCATCTTCAGGAACCATTGCATAGACAGCTTCGGTTCGATAGCCACATTGGTACGTTCAGAGAAACCAACCTTGTTGGTGTATGCTTCTACCTTTTCCAATAAACCGGCTGCGGCCAGGTCTTTCTCGATCTGCTCACGGACATCGAAACGATCCATGCCGACATACATACCGGCCGCTTCACTCAAGGTTCCGTTATCATTGAAGATGTCGATGCTTGGCAAGTTATACTTCTCGCCCAGCATATAGTCGTTCACGTCGTGTGCCGGAGTCACCTTCAAACAGCCCGTACCGAATTCGATATCTACATAATCATCTTCGATTACCGGAATTTCCCGGTTAACCAGCGGAACGATCACTTTCTTTCCCTTCAGCCAATGATTCTTCGGGTCGTTCGGGTTGATACACATGGCCGTATCACCCATGATCGTTTCCGGACGAGTCGTAGCCACAACAGCATAACAGCGGCCTTGTGCATCCCGATGAACAACTTCACCTTCCTCGCCTGTTTCGCCTTCTCCGTTATCATTAGCTACATAATAACGCAGGTAATACAACTTGCTGTGTTCTTCCTTATAGATAACTTCCTCATCACTCAAGGCAGTCAAGGCCTTCGGATCCCAGTTGACCATCCGGACGCCCCGATAAATCAGGCCTTTATTATATAAATCGACAAAGACCTTGATCACGCTCTTGCTCCGTTCTTCATCCATGGTAAACGCCGTACGGTCCCAATCGCAAGAAGCGCCCAGCTTGCGCAACTGCTTCAAGATGATGCCACCGTGTTCTTCCGTCCACGCCCAGGCATGCTTCAAGAATTCCTCGCGGGTCAGATCCGTCTTTTTGATACCTTGCTGAGCCAGCTTATTGACAACCTTGGCTTCGGTAGCAATCGAAGCATGGTCTGTTCCCGGAACCCAGCAGGCATTCTTGCCCATCATGCGGGCACGACGTACCAAAATATCCTGAATAGTATTGTTAAGCATGTGACCCATGTGGAGCACGCCCGTCACATTTGGGGGCGGAATAACGACGGTATAAGGTTCACGACCGTCGGGTTTAGAACTGAAAAGCTTGTTGTCCAGCCAATACTGGTACCATTTTCCCTCCACATCAGCGGGGTTATACTTACTTGCTAATTCCATTGTTTTTATTTTGTTTATTAATTCATACTCATTCAAGAGGTAATATCTATAAACAGAAGGCCAGTCTTCCGTTGCACGCCTTTCAAAAGGCAATCTGACTGGCCATCAAACCTCTGTCTCTACGAATCGACAAAAGTACGAAATTTATTGATTCTTCGATACCGGAAATCGTATTTTATAGTTTGGATTATCAACAAACTATCCGTTCCACGCATCTCCTTATCACTGAATCTCCCATTCATACAATCCGGCAGCGTTCTTTTCCGGTAAAACAACTTCCAACTTGACAGCTGAAGTTTTCACAGGAGCAAAATGAACTGTATTCGGATTTCCCTTAGAAATGGGATACGCATCAGCTTCTGGAACAGTCGTCCACTCGCCCGCTTCATTCTTGTAATAAATCTTCCACGAACGAGGCAAACGGCAACCTCCCCAAGGAGCATCATCATACCAATAAACTGTTGAACTGGAGACTTCTGTCTTTTCAGGAAATTCATAAACAATCCATTCGGTCGTACCTTCTTTCGGCCACCAGTGATAATACGGGATGGTACGGTCATTTTCATCAGCCGGCACCAATCCATCTGTAATAGAAGTCAGAGACTTAGCCGGATGTGATGCTGAAACTTGACTCTTGGATGCCAAGGTAGGAATAGCTACCGGACGCGTTGCCCTGACTTCGGAAGGCAACCAAACCGCCATGTTTCCTGGTCCACGATGAGCCCAAGCATAATACGGTATCAGTGTTAACTGCCGGTCTTTAGCAAGCAAACGTCCTTGCTCATCATATTCCAAGGTCTGTACCGATGTTTTAATCTGATTCAAGCCATACAATAAATCCGGTTTTTCCACGACTTCAAACTGTGGATGTTGATTCATCAGCAGGCTCAAGACGTTAAAGTCGTTGTCAGGCCATTCCGCACAATATACAATTGGTCCGCGCTCAACAGCCACACGACCACGATCTGCTTCCACTTTCCCGTTTGCCTTTACGGTACGGACTTCCATATCCAGCTGAAGTTCTATGCGGTCACCTTTCTTCCATTTCCGCTCGATGGTAAAATACCCTTGTTCCAAGGCAGAAGTAACTTCTTCTCCGTTTACTTTGACAGAATACCCCAAGCGTTTCCCGTCGGAATAAGTATACAAATCACTTGGTACGACCTGATTTCTCACCCAGCCTGGAATACGGATCTTCATCGCAAATGTTCCAGCAGAGTTCTTATCTACCGTCAGTGTCACATGGCCGTTCCACGGATAACGGGTTTCCTGATGTAAAGAAACTTTCTTTCCTCCTACTTTCAGTTCGGCTTCGTTACCCATAAACAGATTTACATAAACCTGATCATGCTTCACCGCATACACATAGCCCGGCAATGAAGGAATGAAGCGGCAGATATTAGACGGACAGCATGCACAACCGAACCAAGGCTGCCGCTGATGCTGGCCCATCGATTCCAGTGGATTGGGATAGAAGAATCCGCCACCATCGAGCGAGACACCCGAAATCAGACCATTATACAAAGTTCGTTCCAACACATCATAATATTTGGCATCTCCATGCAAGAGGAACAACCGATAGTTGACATATACATTACCAATCGCAGCACAAGTCTCACAGTAAGCCGACATATTGGGTAATTCGTAATTCTTACCAAAGGCTTCTCCCTGATTGGTCGCGCCAATACCACCCGTAATATAGAGTTTCTTCGAAACAATGTTATCCCAAATCCGGTCAATCGCATGTACATACGAAGTATCGCCCGTCAACGCCGCAACATCGGCCATGCCGGCATACATATAAGCCGCCCGGACAGCATGTCCGACCGCCTCATCCTGTTCGATAACCGGTTTGTGGGCCTGACTGTATTCGTCTTTTCGGGAAGTATAACCGCGCTTATCCAGAAAGAACTTAGCCTGATCGAGGTATTTCTGATCACCGGTTACCAGATATAACTTAGCCAATGCCATTTCAGCTATCTGATGTCCGGGAACACGCACGACTTGTCCTTCTCCATCGCCTATTTCACGGCACACACAATCAGCATAGCGGATAGCGATATCCAGGAATTTCCGACTACCTGTTGCCTGATAATGAGCAATAGCACCTTCCACCATGTGGCCCAGATTATAAAACTCGTGACTTAATTCTTCCACCTTTTCCCAACGCTTGCTACCAGCCCATTCATGCGGATGCTTCGGATTCATCGTACGGGCTGTATACAGATAGCCGTCGGGTTCCTGCGCAGCCGCCACAATATCTAGTACACTATCCATATAATGTGCCAGTTGCTTATCAGGATAAGTCTGTAACAAATAACTGGCTCCTTCGATCGTTTTATACACATCGGTATCGTCAAACGAATAGCCCGTCACTTTCGTCGTATCACTCGGATGTGCCGCCAACTCGAAGTTACGGTAACGCCCCGTTTCCTCACATTTACTAAAGGCCAATGGAATAGTCACTTCACGACTGGCTTTCAAACGTTGTCCCCAAAAGGAATCAGATACTTTCACGGAAGTAAAGGGTACAGGATCAATCGGATACCCATGTGTCAGCTGCTCTTTCTGAGCCAATAGGCTGTTTCCAATCAGGCATCCTGCCAAAACAGTAATTACGAATCTTTTCATGGATCTCATATTATTTGGATTTAAGAAGTGTCTTGCAAACACATTTTGGCAAATGTAACAAGGTTTTAGTATAAATGCAAGATTCTTATGTGATTTATATCTTCAGAGAAAGAATATGAGAAATTTATTTTACACAGAATGTCACATTATAAAATCGGCAAGATTGTAGTAGAATTACACAAACCTGCCGATACTTATCATTTACAGATCAATTTCTATCCTCTTTTATTTCTTCTTCAGGATAAGTAACCAGCCTTCTTTCGTCTTCACCGGAATAGATTCATCCAAACGGAAAGAACGGGCTTCCTGAAAATCGGTTACCTGAGGAGCTTCGAGTGTCACTTGCGCCGGATCAAATCCTAAAGCCTTCCAGTCGAATGTCAATTTAACGGATTTGTCTTTCGCACCGAAATTACCAATGGAAATCAACACCTGATCAGGTTTTACATAAGCTGTAGCCTTCACTTCAGGATCAGAAGTCCGTACAGGACAAGCCTCATCCCAGTATCCGAGCATCTTCGCCTCTTCTATGCCGAACGATTTCCACAACGCCCAGACTGGAGCCGGTGAATACTTGCCATATGAATGACGAGCTGTTGTACCATACACCATTCCCAGGAAACGATTACCACCATCCTGCAACATTTCGCTCATCTGTCCAAACGGAATACCTGAGAAGGTAACAAACCATTCATCCGGACGCATCTCATTATAACGGAAGCTTTCGCCAAACCATAAACGATCTACGTAAGGGAAGAAACCGGTGTACTGGTTGGCCGGGCCAACGGAGTACCAAGTATTGGAATGCAAATCGATCAGCGCTCCCGGATGATACTGTTCCATGATCTTCCGCATCCGCTTCATCACCGGACGGTCGAACGACACATCATCCATGTAGATACCATCCAAGTCATAATTCTCGAACATCCAACGCAGGCCTTCCAGGTAATAATTGATCCAACGAGAGAAACCAGACAATACCAACGCGGCATCGGATGTCTCGTTCGGCAACTCAGTGTACCAGGCCGGACGATAATCGTCGATCAGATGTTCGCAATGCCAAGGTAATCCGTACCCAACACCTCCTGCCAATATCTCATGATTCAGACTCTTCAGTGCATAAATTTCAGTCGTATAATTAGTCAGCTCCCGAATGGTATAATACAATTTGACCTTTCGTCCGAATTCATGTTCATGCTTAATAAAGGCTTTTAGTGAATCCTGTACGATAAACGGATAATTGATAACCGGATTCAATTTCTGCGCATGATGAATATTCACAATATTGGCCCCTTCTTCAGCGGCTTTGTCAAAACCGGTATGAGGTGCGTGATAATAACGTTCAGAGAAATGTTTCGCTGAATTCACCGGCTTCAGTGGAGTAATCAACAGATCAAATTCATAACTACGCGGTTCGGTAGACAACGTATCCACGCCTGTACTTGCCACAACAAGTGACTGCCCTCCTTTCGATCCTGATACCTGAATGGTACCCTTACCATTATTCGCCCAAGCTCTTGGCGGAGCCGGTTTATAGTCATTCAGTAACGGACCGTGATAACTTCCTCCGCGATACTCAACATGCAATCCAGCTTTGGCATTTCCCATCCAGTAGCTGTCCCACGGACCTTTCCAATCCCATTTATAGGACACTGGACGAGCACCTCCACTGAATCCTGTTCCCATAAAATATTCCGAAGCATACGGTGTATAGTTCGTTTCCAACCGAATATCTTTCACGACTACAGTCTGGTCTGATGAAACTTTCAGGTCATAATGTACATAACCATCATATTCCATCGAAACCTGATTCTCAAAACGAATACCATCCTGTATAGAAGATGCTGTCCATGAGACCAGACCATCGGCATCCTTCTTCAGGGAAACATTATTCGCCTCAAAAGGAATAGCTCCTTTGTTAGTCACAACAACAAAACGGAAAGGCGAAGCCAAGACTTCCTTTTCATTGATCTGAATAGAAGCCGGAAGTCCGTTATCACCCACAAGCAACGTCTTATCCGTTGCTGTCACAGTCTTCCCATCCAGCTGCATAGCTGTATAAGGTTTCACCGGATTATTATCCTCTCCGATTGTCGAATTCAGCCATCTCAACCTGGCATAACGCCACAAATCATTATCCCCTTTATCTGCCAGGACATCCTTTTCTACTCGGATTTCTACTGGAATTCTCTGAGATTCCTCTTGTTCACAAGTAAGAGTTACATTCCCTTTATAAACGCCAGTCTTTGCATCCTCCGGAATTTGTACCCCACACCACAATGCCTGCACTTTTCCTTTCGGAACATTCACCGTAAAAGTAATAGGTTTACCGTCCCAGTTTATACCTTCCTGATTAAAGCATGTCATATTCTCTTTCGGGATCACAGACGAGCCATTGGTCAGATCCGAAAACTCAAGATGTACCTTTTTCACAGCATCATGAGCGGCCCAGACACCAATCTGCCAAGTATAATATTCATTCCGCAAAGCCACACCTTCGAAACCGACAGAAGATCCGTTCTTTACCCAACGTACTGGTAACTCATTGGCCAGACGGATCGGGAACGCCCGATCTTCGGGGAAAAGTACCGGATTCATCGGATAGACCTGTTTCAGACTATCCATTTCCCGTACTGTAGCCGCCAAACCCATCGGCGTAAAAGCATCAAACCGAGAACGGCTTTCAAAGCGCAACACTTTTGCCTTCGGAACTGCCGCTATTAAACCTGATTTCCAAGCTTCATCCGTTTCATAAACCGGAGGCAGATAATCGTTCCACGGTTTACCATAACGTGCATCATTCCATCCTTTCCGATATTTATAAGGCAAATAATACACATAATAGATTCCATCTCCCGAAACCGGTTCGAAAGTTACCGTTGCCGACTCTGCTGAAAAGTCAGACACGCTTACGTTCTTTACTTCCGAACCCAATTGAGCATCCACCACCACGACCTTCTTCGTTTCCGGTCTCAAATCCGGTCTTCTCCAAGGCAAATATACCTGTACAGCCTTTTGCTCTTTAGCACCTGTTACTTCCACTACAGCCCGATGATTTCCCTGCATATCAGCTTTCCACATCGAATCAGCCACTACAAAAGGAATTCCATCCGGAGCAAATGGCAAATATTGGCTATCACCATCCAGTGCTGCCGGTTTCGGCGAACAGGCCAGCAGGCAACTCAATAAAGTAATATATATTCCTCCGTATTTATTATTCATAATATTCTATTTCTAAAAGTCAATACATAACTATTATAAGACAAAAATAGGTGATTTCTTTCGGATCTTATTATCTAGTTCCCAAAAAAATCACCAATCTTTAGCTAAGTACTTTTTTAAAAGATATTTCTATAATTAATAATAAACCCATGTTTTATTGCATTGAGGAGCAGATACTGGATAACGAACTGTTTGAGTAGTAAACTTAGTTTCAATATAGTATTCCAATGTTCGATTCTCTCTATTTGGAATCTGTATCTCAAAATATCTATCTGTTTTTTTCTCCATCATCACTTTCTTGAATTTCTTTGTCCCTAATTCTCTGTAATAAAGAATCGGTTCTTGATCCATTTTATCAGAACCTAACACATGAAGTTTTAACGTATAGGCTTCTCCTTTTTCAAGCATACTTCGTTCATTCAAAACAAACATTCTTGGTGATCCTGAATATACTTCAGATAAACAAACTGTTGAGGGTAACTTTTCCCCTAAAATGGCTTCTATATCCTTATCATATTTGTTTAAGAAAGAATATGTCTTACGAGTTTGTGATTCTAAATTGATAACAGTCCCCAATTCGCCTGTTGTATTTACTGTTTGAATTAAATACTCCATCATTTCTTCCCACAATCTGGATAATTGAATTCGAAGGGGTAATATCTGATCCGAAACAAAAGATTTCTGTTCTGAAGGGGAATAATTAGACATTTCCTTCATCTTTTTATCTAATTCCCCCCGAACACATCCCAATTGCCCCATAGAACGTAAGTATTTAAATGTATTCAACCAATAATCGAATCGCTCCAAATTTCCTTTGCCTGAGATTCTATCACGTAAAATATTCAAGGAATCTACAAATGCATACCTTATAGATTCTTCTTGCCAGCTCTTTTCATTCGGATTAATAACACCTGGACCTGTTATCCAAGCGGCTGGGCGAGGCATCTTAAAATTTCGAAAACCCTCATTACCAACAGTTCCATCTACTGATTCAAATATTCGGGCAATCTCTTTCGCTGCTTCTTTACCAAACATAACTTGAGCATAATCCAAATAAAATGAAAAACAAGATAAATCCCGCTTCATTTCCGGGGCGTTACTTTCAAATTCATTTAAATCTGCTTCAAAATCTTTATATAAACCACCTCCAACGTCTATACAACGTCTATAAGGTTCTCCTTTTATTTGATTCACATCATCAGTCATACCTTCTATAATGAAAGCTGATAGGAAAGTCTCTCCTTTTATGGGTTCTATATCAATATCCAAAGTAAAATCATCAACCCGAAAATCAGGTGATACTACCTGACAAACCGTATCACTACCCACCAACTTATAAACATCTATTCCTTGAAGTAGTTTTTCTCCTTCTAAAGCAATGTCAAACACACGTTTATCAGGTTCTTTATATTTTGTTTCACTAAACAAGAAAGTAACCCGATAATTTCCATTCGGAAGATTGATTCGATATCCCTTTATATCATATCTTTGAGTATTGTAAAGGTATTGATCTTCTGTTCCTTTTATATGCTTAAAATAATTCTGTCCAACCCCACCCTTTCGTATGTCACTTTTTGTCAATTGAACCTGATATTCTTTACCCCAAAAAGGATTCCATTCTTTTTGTTCCCAGCAACCTTGTGCATAGGCCATCAAATTAGGGGCTATTGAAGACGTTCTCCAAAAATTAGCATTGACTCCTTTACTTCCTGCTCCATAAATTTCAGCTAAATCACTACGTAAACGTCCGACCCAAAACTGAGGAGTTGTCAACGCAGGATCATCCTCCATCCATAATATCGGGAAAGAAAAACGGTCTTCTGGCAATTGATGATAACCTAAGTCCAATCGTTCCTGACCGCATAATCTACTTAGTGATGAAATGAAATCTGTTTTAGGCAATACCGTATCAAACAGACATTTATTATCTGGTGGCCCAATCACCCAACCACTTACTCCAAAACCACAAGAAGGTAATACTTCGTTTAATGCTCTCCTGGCTATATTTATATCCGTTATTGTCGCTTCAACAGAAGCTTTTGTTGGAGTTCCCCACGTCCAACCTTCCGGAGACCATAACCAAAAATAATCCAACGGGTGTGCTCTTTTAATTCGAGTAAATATACCTTTATATAATTCGTAAACTGCCTCGTTGCTATCCGGATTTATTCCTTTTTGTTTTAAATGTTCCCGCACCGGACCCGGTATAGATATAGGACTTTCTAAGCCAACACAGAATTGAACTCCCAGGCTTTTTCCCAATGAAAACACCTGATCAAACAAATTCCCTGTTCGATTGAATACACCATTCATTTGCTCTGCATCTTTCGGCCATGGCATTCCACCTAATAAAGGACTCATGTATACTGAATCCGAAAATAACGAAGCTGCTCCACTACTGTAATCTCTCGTATTCATAGCTGAATATCCCCAAGAGGTACTTCTTGCAGTATTCGCCAAAGATGTCGGATAAGAATATGATACATCCCCATTGGGTAATACGTCTTCTGACAAACCTATCCAAACATTTGGCTCTACGTGAGGATATGTATGCAAAGAGAAAAAGTTCAACTTCATTTTTATCATCTGCGTTATACATGATTTATACATGTCTTCATCCCATAAATCTGGACCTTCCGGAAAATCATGAAATGGAAGTAATCCTCTTTTCTCAAATAAAGGTTTTCCTTTTATCTCGGGACAATCGAATAAAGACTTGTTAAATTTTTCATCAGGCAATATATCTCCATGTAACGCAAAGCGTACACCTAAATGTTCAGCATAAGTATATACTCCATATAAAAGAGCAACTTCTGAACCTCCATGTATATATAAGTTTTCTTGTTGCTTATTTATCAAATACTCTTCCTGTCCTAAGGACACAGAATCTATTTGCAAACAAATCATGTATTTTTCATGCTTATTCGGAATTCCTTCTTCTACAGGTAATAGTTTATTACACCGCAACCAAATATATTTCTGCAATTCTTTTGCAGAATAAGTCATTACCCGTGACGGATTTTCTGGTAATTGTATCTTTTGAGGTTCCCCTGCTTGTATATAGAAAAAAGGAAGCAAGAGGAAAAAACTTATATAAATCAATTTCATATTCATTTACCTCTAATTGAAACATTAATATACTTTATAAACATCCCCTGTCACAGTCAATGGATAAAAAACACCTTCAGATTTATAAGGTTGTCCACCACCAATATAGACATCCACATGGCCAGCTTGTTGTAACAGTTCACCTTGCTGATTGACTAAAGCCAATTCTTTGGGAGATAATTCAAACGTTACTTCTTTTGTCTCGCCCGGTTGTAAAGAGACTCGTTTAAATCCTTTTAAGGCACAGATGGGCTGGCGTTTATTTTTATTTGCTTGGTGGGATACATACAATTGAACAACTTCATCTCCGGCCCGTTTCCCTGTGTTTGTCACATTTACTCTATAAAGGATTTTTTTCCCCGTACTCAATGTTGTATCAACCGAACATTCTGAGAAAGAGAAGGTCGTATAGCTAAGTCCATACCCGAACGGATATCTTACATCTCCTTTGAAATAACGATAAGTACGATTCTGCATTGAATAATCCTCGAATGGAGGTAAATCCTCATCGTTCATATACGTCGTCAGCGGCATACGACCTGAAGGATTATATTCTCCAAAAAGGATATCAATAATGGCATCGCCAGCCGACTGGCCTCCATACCAGCATTGTAAGATCGCATCCACATTCCGACTTTCCCAATCAAAACTCATTACAGACCCTGACATATTGACAAGAATCAATGGTCTACCTGTCTTCTTCAATTCTTTCATCAATTCGATTTGAACAGGAGGAAGTTGTAATGTTGTACGATCACCACTGGCAAAACCGACATAACCGTCTGCACCGACATCACTTCCTTCCCCTTCATAATTGGCATTGATACCCGATACAAATAGAATAACATCCGCCTTTTTAGCTCTGGATGCTACTTCTTGAAATGATGGGGCATCTTTTAAAGGACGAACAAAATCTACTCCTTGCATGTAATCTATTTCTGCTTTACCAGCCAAACGTTTCTTTAGGCTTTCCACAGGTGTGATGATTTCACTAGGCACACCATTGTAATTCCCCAACAATGTCTGTTCATTATTTGCATTCGGTCCAATAACTGCAATACGTTTCAATTTATTGGGATTCAAGGGTAATATATGATTCTTGTTTTCTAACAAGACCATCGATTTACAAGCCATCTCATAGGCTTGTTGTTTATGTTCGGGACATTCTATGACAGTTCTGTTTATTGACATATATGGATGATCACTTTCCGGGTCAAATAGTCCAATTTTAAATAAAATCGTCAACAACCGCTTCAAAGAAACATTAATTGAACGTTCAGATATAATTCCCAGGTTAACACCTTGCTCCAGCAATTGGTACAAATCTCCACATTCCAAGTCAGTTCCCTTCAATACCGCATCACTTACAGCCTCAATATCGTTCGCATGGGTTTTATGATTATGAGCAAAATCTCTCAAGGCCCAGCAGTCTGATGTTACATAGCCCTTAAATCCCCATTGATTGCGAAGGATATCATGCAACAATTCATTATGTCCACAACAAGGCTGACCATCCAAACGATTATAGGCACACATCACACCATGTACGTTAGCCTCTGTCACCAATGCTTGAAATGCAGGCAAATACGTATCCCACAAATCGTATGCATCTACTTGGGCATTAAAAGAATGTCGATTATGCTCTGGTCCGCTATGAACTGCATAATGTTTGGCACAAGCTACAGATTTCAAATATTTTGGATCGTTTCCCTCAAGTCCACGAACCATGGCCATACCCATTTGCGAAGTAAGATACGGATCTTCTCCATACGTCTCTTGTCCCCGTCCCCAACGCGGATCACGGAATATATTCACATTGGGAGTCCAATAAGTCAATCCTCTATAACGGCTTCCCGTTTTATTTGTTTTAATGTCCTCATTAAATAAAGCTCTCCCTTCTGAAGAAATCATATCAGCAGTTTTTTGTAATCCCTCTACATCAAACGTAGCTGCCAATCCTATAGCCTGAGGAAATACCGTCATTTTCTCTTGTGTCCTAGCTACTCCGTGTAATGCTTCGTTCCACCAATCATAAGCTGGCACTCCTAAACGTTCAATAGCCGGAGACTGATGTTTCATCATTTGTACTTTCTCAGACAATGTCAAACGTGAAATCAGGTCTTCAACCCGTTCTTCTACTGGCAATGATGGATTTTGGAATGGATATTTGGAATCTTGTGCCTGAAATAAATAAACATTAAAAACTAAAATAAGTAACAAAAAAAATCTTTTCATATTCATATATCAATTCATAGAGACTATAGTTAAAACTATAGCCTCTATATGATTTACAATTTTACCACCCAGGATTTTGTTTCAAATTAGAATTAAGAACCAATTCTGATGTTGGTAATGGTAATAAATAATCCCTCTCTGGATTAAATTGATAACCATTGGGTAAAGACTGTTTATATGGATCAACATAACCTTCCTCATCCAATAAAATATCTTTATTCGGAACCATTTCCGGAAAATCAGATTGGTTGAAATAAAACCCCCTAGGTCGTTTATTCATAAATAATTCATGAGCTCGCCAACGTAATAAATCATCCAGACGATACCCCTCACAGGCCAATTCCACTCTACGTTCTCTTCTAATTTCATTCAATAAAGGAGATATTTCAGGAAATTGCCAATTAGGATCTTTTACAATTGCATCTATCTTTAAATCAGCCATACCTACACGTTGTCTAAGTAGATTTATCGTCTTATCTACATCTTCTTGTGTTAATTCTCCTAATTCTGCTTTGGCTTCAGCATAATTCAATAATGCTTCAGCATAACGGAATGCTATAGCACCAGTTTCTGCATTTTCCGTATCAACAGTATAAGGATCTGAGCCCTTTTTTAATTGGAAACCTGTAATACATTTATAAGCACCAGTCATATCAATGAACGGTTTTTCAAAATAAACTAACTCATCACCTGTTCCAATACGAAGATCCCCAGGAATCCACATGGTTTGAGCCAACCTAGGATCACGATTTTTTACAATAGAAAGAAGATCCTTGTCTGAAAAATCCAAATGTGCAGCTGTTGGTTTTCCATCTACACAAAGATAATCGTCTACCAAATCTTTACTGAGACCAAGTTGAGAACCTCTATATAGGAGATAATTCTGTGCACGATGTGTAAGTCCCAAAGCAACAGAATAGGTCCGAGCTAATATCACTTCTGGATTATCAGCAAAACTTACCTTATTAAACAATTGATAATAAGATGTTTTTGGATCTCCTGTTGTATATAAAGAAAATGCATTTTCTTTCATAATTTGTAAAGCTGCATCAGCCGCAATACGATAATACTTATCAAAATCTGGATTCTCAACACCAAAACGAGTCCCATTATGGTATTTCTCCCAAGAGGCTTCAAATAAAGCAACCCTTGATTTAAAAAGTAATGCGGCTTCTTTAGACAAACGCCCTTCCTCTACATCCTTTTTTACAGGAATATATTCTATCGCTCGATCCAAATCAACCAACATAGAATCAACAATTACATTTCGCGGCACACGTGGATTATACAATTCTTCTGAATCTGTATTATACGGTTTATTTACCCAAGGTAAATCTCCAAATTTTGTCAAAAGAGAATAGTAGAAATAGGATCTGAAAAAGTAAGCTTCCCCTATAAAAGGTTGTGCTTCTTCCATCGATCCTTCTATATGTCCCAAATTAGCTAACATATAATTAACGGAACGAATATCCCCCCAATTCCATCCAGCATCGCTAGCATTACCAGGAATTGTCGTATAACCTGCTAAACGCGAATCATATGTTTCTGGAATTAAATTATCACTATTTTTATCTGTCCAAAAAGGACCAGCATCATATCCACCATAGCCAGGGAAAGCAGTATAAAATTGATTAACATATAATTCTAGATCTTTTGAAGTTTTAAAATAAACTTCACTACTAATTTTATCTAAAGGTTCTCTTTCCAAAAAAGAATCACAACTCACACAGAATGTTGCTATTCCTATTAAACAAATACTTATTTTATTTTTCATACTTTTAAATCTTATCAAAATGAAACATTTACACCAAATGAACAAACTAAAGACATAGGATACGATTTACCATCACCATAATTACCACCAGTGGCTTCAGGATCGATTCCATCCATTAATTTTGTAAAGGTTAATAAATTCTCTCCGCTAAAATAAAAGCGCAACCTATCAATTCCGGTATTCTGTAACAAATGCTTAGGAAGTGTATAACCTATTTGCAAATTCTTTAATCGCAAATAAGCGCCATTTTGGATAAAACGAGATTGAACTTGTTGATTTTTATCCACTTCACTTGTAGCATAAGGACGAGCAAAGAATGCATCTTGATTATCCTCTCTCCAATAATCCAAATTATGATCATGAACCGTAGTAAAAAACTTACTTCCTTGAAAACCAAAATAAGTCATTGAACCAATAAAGACATCACGCTTTCCAACACCTTGGAAAAATAGATTAAAATCAAAATCTTTATATATACCAGAAAAAGACAGACCATATAAGAAACGAGGTGTGTCATTTCCTATTACTTTTTTATCTCCAGGATTTACAGCAGTATTGTCTCCCCAGTCGATTTTGTTGTCACCATTCAAATCCTTATATTTCATATCTCCAGGATTCCATGTTGCATAAATTGCAGATTGATCCGGTGAGTTTTTAACATCTTCAGGACTAGTAAAGAATCCTTCTGTCACATATCCCCATATATCTCCTAATTTTTGTCCCTCATAATAAGTACTACTTGAGATAATTTTAGTTGGGTTATTATATTTTGTTACTTCAGTCTGATTATCCGATAGAGTACCTGTTATTGAATAACTGAAATCATCATTTACATGTTGTTTCCATGTTAAACTTAATTCAATACCTGTTGTCCTCAACGAAGCATTATTCATTTTTGGAGCATCTTTCCCTAACACAGCAGGAAGGGCTTCTGCGGGTCCAAACATATTAACAGTTTCACGCGTATACCAATCAAAACTTCCAGACAAACGATTATCCAAAAATGAAATATCACCTCCAACATTCAATGTTCGAGATTCTTCCCATGTTAAATTCCAACTTACTAAATCTGGAGTTTGCGTATAAATAGGTCTTGCACCATTAATAATATAAGACAGATTCGTTTTCACTGGAATTGTTTCATAAAACAAGTAATTAGGAACTTCCTGATTTCCTAAAGTACCATACGAAGCTCGTAGTTTAAACGTATTAACATAAGGTGATATAGGTTCCCAAAATTTTTCTCTATGCATATTATATGCACCTGAGAAAGAGGGGAAAAATCCCCATTGCTTTCCAGATCTAAATCGAGATGATCCATCATATCGGCCATTAAAAGAAAGCATATAACGATCATCAAATGAATAATTTAATCGAATAAAACTTCCTAAAGTGGACCATTCTGACATTTCATCTCTTAAGTCTGTCAAACCCGTTGCCGTACCAATAGAAGGGACTTCATCCGTTATCAAATCTCGTTTAGAACCAATTAAATTCTTTGTACTATTATATTCTATCTGTCCACCAACTAATGCATCAATATGATGTTTATTAAAATCTTTTGCATAACTAGCATATATATTACCAGTTGTGTACGTCACCGAAGACTGTTCTTCTTCTATTTTATTAAAGTTATTGGCATGATGTAAGTGTGTTGTTGTCCCATCTACATTACCTACATTAACTTTGGCAAAATGAGTATCTCTATCAGAACCTACGTAGTTATAAGTAAAATCGCCATTAATTTTTAAATCATCCAACACATTTATTTCAAAACTTGGAGTAATATAAACAGTTGTAGTTGACTCTTTTTCAGATCCTCCTTCAGACAAAATTTGCGCTACGTTACAAGATTCTGTAAAATCTCCATTAGGATTATATACTGGCAACGTAGGATACGCACGTGCCATCATATGATAATTCACAGTTCTATCTGTGCCACCATAACCAACTGGTACATTTTTCTTACTATATGCAAATTTTGAATTCAGTTTAAACTTTAACCATTTTGTTAATTGAGTACTATTATTAACCGTAACATTATATCGTTTATAATTCTCGTCAAAGAAATTTAATTGTCCATCCTGTGATGTGTAACCTAAACCAGCATAATAATTGGATTTATCAGTAGCACCAGAAATAGATATATCATGGCTATTTTGAAAAGCCCAATCTTTATAATATACTTTTGTCCAATCAGTATTGGCATAAGTCTGATCGTACTCACCAAATTTATTGGGGCTAGTAGGATCTGGTAAAATACCCGCCATTGTTCCTCCTGAAGCTATATTTTGTTTAATCAACTCGACAACTTCATCAGAATACAATGGAGAGATTCCTGAATTCCTACACGACTCATTAACAGCATTAGCATAATCTAAAGCATTAGATGTTTTCTGAAGCATCGTAGGTGTTTTCCAACCAAAATTCGCATTGTACGAAATTTGAAATTTTTCTCCTTTTGATCCAGACTTTGTAGTTACTAAAATCACACCATAAGCTGCCCTAGCACCATAAATAGCTGCAGACGCAGCATCCTTTAATACAGATATATTTTCTATATCATTAGGATTCACTAATGATAAATCCATAGGAACTCCATCTACTAATACATAGGGTTTTCCTGATCCTTCGGTCAAAGAACCAATTCCTCTGATATTCATATCCATCGGACTTCCTACTTCTCCTCCATAAGTATTTGAAGCTGTGATATTCAATCCAGGTGTAATACCTTGTAAAGCTTGGGTAACGTTCGTAATAGGACGACTCTGTATTTCTTCTGATGAAATAGAAGCTACCGCTCCCGTCAAATTCACTTTCTTCTGCGTGCCATATCCGACAACAACTAGTTCATCTAATGCTTCTGCATCTTCCTTTAATGTAACTGACAAATTTGTTTGTGTTCCTACTTTGACTTCCTGGTTGGCAAAACCAATATATGTCACTTGCAGGATGTCTCCTTCGACCACTTCCAAAGAGAATTTACCGTCCATATCGGTTATAGTCCCTTGGGTTGTCCCTTTGACTGTGACATTAGCTCCAATCACAGGCATCCCTGTTACATCCAAAACCGTTCCTGTTACGATCTTAGACTTTTGCTGGACAATGTCTTTTACTTCTGCTTTTTTATTATCAGCAAACAGCACAATATTGTTTCCTTCTACAACATATTGTACTTTCTTCCCCAAGAACAATTCATCCAATATTTCCGTTACTGATTTATTATTCAAATCAATTGTTACCCGTCTATCGGCACCTATTTGCATAGGATTATACGTAAAATGATAATCAGTTTGTTGTTCCACAGAAGCAAGTACTTCCTGTACTGTCACATCTTGCATCTTAGATGAAAGTTTAATAACTTGCTGACTAGGATTCATAAATGAATTAGCCCACAAATTGCTACCTTCTACAGTTAACAACAAAAACATACAGCCAGAAACTGTAATAACTTTTCTTAGATCTGAACTTTTTTCTTTAAATCCAGACCTACTTCTTTGTTTAAAATTCATACTTTTGTAAAAATTAGTTTGTAATTAGACTTAAGCTATCTCTATTTATGTACTAATTGATGACCGAAGATGCGCCAACATCTTCGGTTTTTTTTCATGGAATATTTTTCATAGGCATTAATAATTTGAAATGATAATTTGATTCTTATTTCTCTGATATTTTAACATTCGCGTTTGTTGTAATAATTTTAATATCTGATCTATTCCTGCCGAATCTTCAGAATGACAAGTAAATACTTCAGACGACAATTCCGAATCCTCAATCACAATCTGTACATTAAACCGTCGTTCCAGCACTTTTACGATATGTTCCAACGGTTCGTTTACGAAACTCAGGTCTCCGGTTGTCCAGGACGAAATACGGTTGGCATCGACTTGCAGTAACTCTGCCCCTTTACCTTCCGAATAAACGATTTGTTCGTTGGGATGCAAGATATAGGATTCTTTTCCGGCGTCACAGTCCACTTGCACTTTTCCTTCCTTCAAGGTTACTTTTGTTTCTTCCTTTGCATACGAAGAGACATTGAATTTCGTACCCAGTACCTTTACATCCATGGTATTGGTCTGTACGATAAATGGGAGCGATTCGTCCCGTTGCACTTCAAAATAGGCTTCTCCTTCCAAACGAACCTGGCGATTATCGGTTGCGAAATGGGTTGGATATTCCAAACGGCTTCCCGAATTCAGCCAGACCAGCGTTCCGTCCGACAAACGCAGACTGGCTCTTTCGCCGATCGGTACTTCGATTTGATTTACATATTCCGTTATTTCTTGTTCATGGAAAACGATATACGAACGAATACCCACGAATATACCTAAGAATAATACAGCGGCATACTTCAAGAATGTCAGATAATACGAAGAATGATTCTTGAAATGCTTCTTTTCAAAAGCACGATAGGCCTTGTCTATACGCTGGGGCTGCGCATAATACAACTCGTTCTTCAAACTCCACACCAGTTCGAGTTCAAAGAGCTGATTCCGGTTTTCGGGACTTGCCTGAATCCATTCATCTACCTCTTTCAACTCCTGCGGCGAACAGGATTGTTCGAGAAACTTGATCAATATCTCTTCGTTCATCATCTTCCTTTTTGGGTTTGTTTGTATAGACGACAATTCAAAAGGGAAAAACTACGCAACAAAAAGTCTGCTTTTTTCGCTTTTATGTCCTATAACATAAAAATCAAGAAGAAGATCGGGCGTAATTCATCCCGTAATACAAGTAAAGCCTGACGGATGTATCCTTCTACTGTCCGATTGGAAACATCCAACCGTTCCCCTATTTCCTTTCGGCTCAAATCAGCAAAATAATAAAGGCGGAAAGCTTCTGCACATTTGGGAGGCAATTTGGAAATAGACTTTTCAACCAACTCTCTCAAATCCTGACTAAGGATATGTTTCAACACCTCACTCTGTTCTTCAGATTTCCCCATTGCTTCCAAACGGGCTTCGGCAATGCGTACCCGCTCTTCGTAATCTTGCACAACCATTTGATGTTTGATATGATTCAGGCAGGAATTCTGAAGCCATTTAAACAAGAAGGAATGAATGTCGTCGGCTTCTATCAGATGTTTTTTCTCCCAATACGACGCAAAGACATCCTGTACCAAATCTTCGGCTACCTGCGAATCGACAAAACGACAAGCCAATGCCATCAATTTGGGATAAAAATATCCGAAGAAAGAGCGGAATGCGTTCTTATCTCCTTTCTTTACCTTATTTAAATCATAAGGGACGTCCATTCTCTTTGTTCTACATTTCCATAAAAAAGATTTCTGCTTTCACAAAGGTAAACATTTATTCCTAAAACCAACCACTTCCTGTTATTCACCTGCCAGTTCCAAGTATTTCCTCGCCGGATCAACATCTGAATCCTATAGGAGATTAATTTTTTGACAGCTGTGCTAAAGCTTTTCCATATATGTGCTAAAGCTTTTTGACTAATATAGTAAAGCTTTTCGACAACTGTGGAAAAATAACTAAGTAACGATCTTTCGGTTGACAGGTTCCTAGACTGGAATTTCCGGATAGGTATGAATCTCGGATTTTATTCCTACCTTTGCAGCTCAGACTAAATCATTTTATAACATCAACAAAAAGACTTTATCATGAAAATCAGGCTATTTGCTTTATTATGTGTGCTTTTTGCCACAACAGCTTTTGCTAAAACTAGAAAAGCTGTGTTTATCATCATCGACGGTGTTCCGGCGGATATGATTGAACGCTTGAATACCCCGGCTATCGACGAGATAGCAGCCCGCGGTTCGTTCGAAAGAGCTTATACAGGCGGCGAAGTTGGCGGTTATTCACAAACGCCCACGATTTCGGCTATTGGTTATACAAATTTGCTGACGGCTACTTGGCTGAACAAGCATAATGTGGGCGGTAATTCCAACCTGAAGCCGAATTATAATTACTGGACCATTTTCCGAATTGCCAAAGAGCAAAAGAAAGATTACAAAACAGCTATCTATTCGAGCTGGACAGATAACCGGACGGTTTTGCTGGGAGAAGGAAAACCTGAAACAGGAAACCTGAAGATTGACTACGTATGTGACGGATATGACCTCGATACCAAGCGTTTTCCCAAGAAGGAAAAAGAGCTGCATATCTTCGATATCGATGAATTCGTTACCAAACAGGCCGCACAAGGTATCAAGAATGATGCGCCCGACTTAAGTTGGGTTTATCTGTGGTACACGGATGATGCCGGACACATTGAAGGTAACGGTAAGTTTTTCGATGAATATACTTTGAAAGCCGACCAGCAGATTGCCCAAATCTGGGAAGCCGTTAAGTACCGGGAAGCCAATTTTGATGAAGAATGGATGGTGGTTGTTACGACCGACCACGGACGTTCTGAAAACGGTCATGACCATGGCGGACAATCAGAACGGGAAAGAACAACTTGGATCTCGACCAACCAACCGGTAAACCGTCATTTCCATAACGGACAATTGGCCATTACCGATATCACTCCGTCGATTTGCCGCTTTATGGGTTTTGAAGTACCGCAACCGGTGTTATGGGAACAAGACGGTATGCCGTTTATCGGTCCGGTAGATATCGCCAACATGAAGACTTCTCCGTATGATGAAGATATTATCCTCTCATGGGATTGCCTGAATCCAAATGCCGAAGTAACGGTTTATGCCGCAACCGACAACTTATATAAGACCGGTGGCAAAGATGAATGGATCAAATTAGGTACAGTACCGGCATCCTACCGGAGTTATCAGGTAAAAAGCGGACAATTGCCGGCGTCTAAGTTCTACAAATTCGTACTACAAACACCTAATAATCATCTGAATCGTTGGGTACAACGATAACAATATTCCCGGTTCATCATCACAGGATGGTGTTCCGGGAACCATTTGGGATAAAAAATCCACTTTTTTCACCACATTTTTTACACATCCATTCTTTTTTAAAGAGAAAACTGTATATATTGAAATCTAAAGTAATCTATTTGAAACGCCATTCGGAGCAAAACATCGAGAACCATGAAGGGAAGATATTATACATATATAATAGCCGCCGTTTTAGCACTACTTTTTTTGGCGAATTGCGGGGAAAAAACTTCAATAAAAACAGAAGGGAAAATCACGCTGCTTGTTGATTCCTTAGAAGAAAAAGCCAATGGTTATTTGTTCTCAGAACCATTAAAATCATGTCAGCTTTTAAAAGAGGCCCTACAACAGGATCTGGATAAGTCCAGGCAAGCCGAAATAGAGACATTGCTGGCAAAAGCTTTTTTCCTTTCGTCCCAATATGATTCAGTGACGTTTTATGGCCAAAAAGTAATCAGTTATTGCCAGGAACAAGACCTATCTGACGTCCGAATCCAAAGGCTATTGATGGAGAATTACAACATATTGGGCAACAAATTCGGACGTGTCAGCGACAACTCGCAGGCAATCCATTATTATCTGGAAGCCTTTGAGCATTGCAAACGAAGTGACAAGCAACGCTCCCTGCCTGATATATGTACCAATATAGCCGATACCTATATACGAACAGGCGACTTTGTCAATGGTGTCAAGTTCTATCGTACCGCCTTGCATTATGCCGATTCTTTGAAGTTACCCCAAGAAGATCTTTCTTTTATTTATCACGGTTTGGGTCATGCCTACACCGAACTGCATGATTACGAACTTGCGGATAAGTTTTACCGGCAAACCGAAGCCTTTTTGGGACAAATGGATATCCACGAAAAGTTTGTTTATCTCAACAATCGTGGACTATACTATTATACGATCAAAGATTATCCCAACTCTATGAAATACCACAAGCAGGCATTTATTGCGGTAAAAGACAGTCCGGATTACCTGTTCGAACAAAACCTATCAAAAACGAATCTGGCTGAATTGTACTTACTGAACAACCAACCAGATTCTGCCCAAATCTTTTTAGAAGAAGCCCGAGACTTTTTCCTTTCCATCAAACAGACATCGGCGCTATCGTATATCCAGACACAAGAGCTGGCATTAGCTATCTCGCAAAAGGCCTGGGATAAAGCCAAAGTCATCATTCAAAATATGAATGAAGAAAACATAGAACCCAGTTTGATGCTGATCCGAAAGAAATATCAGGAGCAATACTATACGCAGACCAATCAGTATAAGGAAGCCTATGATGTATTGGGAGAGTGGATACGGCTCGACGACTCTTTGCGCAATGAACAAGTAAAAATGCGTGTGGCTGAAATCGGTATGCGTTACCGGCAAGATACAAAGCTCATGAAACAAGCCATCGTCATTGAGCAACAGCAGGATCACATGCATATCCTGCAACTTACCTCCTATCTTGGAATCAGTTTATGTCTGATTCTTATCATTCTGGCAATCTTTTTCTTCCTGTACTATAAGAAGCAAAAGGCATTGATCTCAATGCAACAGAAGAACAAAATAACTGAACTGAAAATGGAAAATATCCGGAATCGTATTTCGCCTCATTTCATTTTCAACGTACTCAACCGTTCGATCAATTACAACGAACTCAGCTTCAAGAAGGAAGAAGTTTCCGAATTGGTCAAGCTGCTCCGACAAAACCTGTCTTTGACAGAGCAGCTCTACATCAGTCTGGAAGAAGAACTGAACTTTGTCAAAACGTATGTCCACCTGGAATCAAAACGGTTTGACGATTTCATCTTCCAGATTCATACAGATCCACAAGTTCATACCGGGCAAGTATTTATTCCGTCCATGTTTATCCAGATACCGGTTGAAAATGCAATCAAGCATGGACTGAGGCAAAAGGAAGGAGAAAAAAGACTTTCTATCTCCATCCAGAAAGAAGAAGCAAGTACGATCATCCGGATTCAGGACAACGGAGGAGGCTTCAGTGCTCCACGGAGTAATACCGACAATACGGGCCTCGGACTAAAAATCATCACGCAAACAATTTGCCTGCTGAATGAAAACAATAAAGTGAAACTGGATTTATCCATCCACAACATAACAACCGAAACAGGAGAAACCGGATCGGAAGTCCAATTGGTCATTCCCGACAATTATTCCTATCAGTTGCTGGATAAAAAATCAAACGGTTAACAACTTTTTTCGGATGATTAGTCCTGAATTGGGAACAAATAGTCTCTTTTCAGTCAAATGAGGGAAATAAATTAAAAACACAACGTTTATCTTTGTTCACAAACCAAGCAGATTAAACGGATAATGAAAAGAATATATAATGTAGTAATTATAGACGACGATCAGGCATCCATTGACAATCTCGTGGCTTGCCTAAACAGTTTCCAGATGCTCGAAATAGCCGGAACGGCTCGTAACGGACATCTGGGTAAGAAAATCATCGCTAAAAACAAACCCGATTTATTATTCCTGGACATGGAACTAACCGACATGAGCGGAATCGACATGTTCAATGAAATCAAAAACGAAATTGATTGGAGTATGCGGGTCATCATATATTCCGCGCACGACAAATACATGTTGCAAGCGTTCCGCGAAGTTGCTTTCGATTACTTGTTGAAACCAATTGATCCATTGGAACTGGAAACAATCATTAGTCGGACGCTGGAAGACATCAACAGCGAGCTAATCCCTGTTGCACCGCCATATATCCAGTTGCGTAGTCTGTCTAAAGACCATAAGGCTTTCATTATTGCAACACCAACCAACGATTTACAGGTATTTCATACCGAAGACATCGGGTATTTCAAATACAACCAAGAACGCAAGTTATGGGAAGTCTATCCCTGTAACCAGTCTCCGATTGCCTTGAGAAGAAATACGACAGCCGAGAATATTCTGAAAAGTTCGCCGGAATTTGTTCAAATACATCAGTCTTGTATCATCAACATCAATTACCTCGGCACCATCAAGGAAAAACGTTGTGTATTATACCCACCGTTCGACCAGGTAAATGATTTGATCATCTCTAACATTTTCCACAAGAAGTTGCTAAAAATATTCCAGCAATTCTAAGAAAGGAATGCCACAAAAACAGGAAGACGGTAAACAACCAACTGAAATCTGCACACTTAAAGAAAAAAAGAAGAAAGAAGATTTGCAGTATCAGAAAAAGTTAGTACTTTTGCACCGCGAAAAATATTAACAACATTATTAAAACAGTATTGTATGAATAATTACGAAACCGTTTTCATTTTAACTCCCGTTTTGTCTGATGCACAGATGAAGGAAGCGGTAGAAAAATTCACAGGTATCCTGAAAGAACAGGGTGCAGAAATCGTGAATGAGGAAAACTGGGGCTTGCGCAAGTTAGCTTATCCTATCGACAAGAAATCAACTGGTTTCTATCAGCTGATCGAATTCAAAGCAAAACCGGAAACCATCGAAACTTTGGAAGTAAACTTCCGTCGTGACGAACGTGTACTCCGCTTCTTGACTTTCCGTCAGGACAAATATGCAGCAGAATATGCAGCAAAGAGAAGAAATTTGAAATCATCTAAAGAAACAGTAAAGGAGAATTAATTATGGCAGCAACTCAATCAGAAATCAGATATTTGACTCCGCCTTCAGTTGACGTGAAGAAGAAAAAATATTGCCGTTTCAAAAAGAACGGTATTAAGTATATCGACTACAAAGATCCTGAATTCTTGAAGAAATTCTTGAACGAACAGGGTAAAATCTTACCTCGTCGTATTACAGGTACTTCTTTGAAGTTCCAGCGTCGTGTTGCGCAGGCTGTTAAGCGTGCTCGTCACTTGGCTTTGCTTCCATACGTAACAGATTTGATGAAATAATTAAAAAAGAGGAGACAGAATATGCAAGTTATTTTGAAAGAAGATGTAATCAATTTAGGTTACAAAGACGATATCGTAACAGTTAAGTCTGGTTACGGACGTAACTTTCTAATCCCCACGGGTAAAGCAGTTATCGCATCAGAATCTGCTAAGAAAGTATTGGCTGAAAACTTGAAGCAGCGTGCTCACAAGTTGGCTAAAATTAAGGCTGATGCTGAAGAATTGGCTGCTAAGCTGAAAGATGTTAAACTGACTATCGGTGCTAAGACTAGCTCTACTGGTACAATCTTCGGTTCTGTTAACAACATCCAGGTTGCTGAAGAATTGGCTAAGTTAGGTTATGAAGTAGATCGTAAGATCATCTACATCAAAGAAGCTGTAAAAGAAGTTGGCGACTACAAAGCAACTATCAAATTACACAAGGAAGTTTCTGTTGAAGTTCCTTTCACTGTAGTTTCTGAATAATAAATACTTTTCAGTATAAACACTGTATAAGGAAAGTTCCTTTTATACAGAAAGGATAAAAAGGTGTGTCAAAACAGGCACACCTTTTTCATTTTTATTAGATTTATTACTTTCAACGATGAATAAGACTATTTTGATTAACCAAAATCCAATTGATTATTTTGTGCTACACTTACTTTTTTTATCTTTGTCTATAAGTTAACTATTAACCGTTAAAACCCAATATATTCATGGACAATAAATTTCTACAAAGCTATTTGGGCTTTGATCCAAAGACAATGAATTTGAAGACCGCAGTCATTGCCGGAATTACCACATTCCTGACAATGAGTTATATTCTTGCCGTTAATCCTGATATCTTGAGTGCGGCATCAATGGATAAAGGGGCCGTCTTTACGGCAACAGCTTTGTCTTCGGCTTTGGCCACTATTCTGTTGGCTTTTTTGGCAAAGTTACCATTAGCTCAGGCTCCAGGCATGGGAATTAATGCCTTCTTTGCTTATACATTGGTTCAAGGTATGGGCTACAGTTGGCAAACAGCTTTGACTGTTGTACTTATTGAAGGTATCATTTTTGTATTGCTTACGCTATTTAATATTCGAGATAAAATTGTTGATTGCATTCCGTTGAACTTACGATATGCCATATCTGTAGGGATTGGAATGTTTATTGCTTTTCTAGGATTGAAGAATGTAGGGATAATTGTACATAATGATGCTACGTTGGTAGCATTGGGCTCCTTTACTCCAGCAGCTCTTATTGGTATATTGGGAATCATCCTGAGTGGCGTGCTTTGCTATTGGAATGTCAAAGGCGCACTGTTTATCGGGATAATTCTTACTACATTGATTGGTATTCCTTTTGGGATAACGAACTTGCCAGAAGGATTCACTATTATTTCGAAACCACAGTCAATATCACCAACATTCTTTCAGTTTGATTTCGCTTCACTTTGGGATTTCGACTTGATAGTTGTAACACTGATTCTAGTTTTTATGGACTTGTTCAATACAATAGGAACCTTGGTGGGAGCAGCTAACCAAGCAGGAATGGTAACGAAAGAAGGTAACATTCCTCATATGAAAGAAGCATTACTGTCTGATGCCGTAGGAACTTGTATTGGCGCGGTTTGCGGAACATCTACCGTTACGACCTTCGTGGAAAGTTCGGCAGGAATTGCCGAAGGTGGACGTTCGGGAGTTACATCTTTAGTAACTGGTTTGTTGTTTGTTTTGGCATTATTCTTCTCTCCTTTATTCCTCATAATACCTAGCGCAGCTACGACCGGAGCATTGTTCCTGGTGGGTGTATTTATGATGAACGGATTGAAGGATATTGAACTTAATGATATTACGGAGGCTTTGCCTGCTTTAGTTACCATTTTATCGATGGTACTGACTTATTCGATTGCAGAAGGTATTGTGTTAGGAATGTTGGCATATAGCATGATGAAGATATGTACAGGCCGTTTCAAAGACATGCATCCGACACTCTATGTACTGACTATATTGTTTATACTAAAATATATTTATGACTGATGGATCTTTAAAGAGTTTTCACGATCCTGATGATTTCAAGGTCTGCATTTAAGATGTTAGCAAAGTATGACATATTTTTATTCATGAGAAGATCGTCCCTATTCCGATTGTTTTCCATGGGTCTGATTGCTATATTATGGCTGGTGAGCTGTGATTCCGCCCCACACCACTCATATGTGATAGGGATTTCTCAATGCATGACCGATGATGAATGGCGGGAAACCATGATACAGGAAGTGATGATTGAAGCGGCAAATTATGATTCCCTGAAGATTGAAATAAGAGATGCCCACAGCAACAGCGAGGAACAAATTCATCAGATACATGAACTTATTGATCGTGGAGTAGATATCCTTGTAGTCTCACCATTCGAATCAGAACCGCTTGTCGAAGTAGTTGAAAAGGCATATCGAGCCGGAATACCTACTATCATTACAGACCGCCGTGTCAATACAGACTGTTATACAACCTTCATCGGTGCAGACAACCAGAAAATAGGAGAACTTGCCGGACAGTTCGCCGCATCCAATCTGCCGAAAGGAGGAAAAATTCTGGAGATTTGGGGATTGCCGGGTTCTTCTCCTGCTATGGAACGTCACAGAGGCTTTGTATCTTCTTTGGCAAAGAGAAAAGATATAGTATGCGACTCCGTTCATGGTAATTGGCTTTATGATGATACACGAAAGACATTGTTAGCATACGATTCGTTGAATAACATTGATATCATTTATGCCCACAATGATATAATGGCAATTGCAGCCCGTGAAGTGATGCAGGAAAAGAAAATATCTCGCCCTATCATGGTGATGGGTGTAGATGCCGTTACCAATACTGGACTTAAAGCTTTACAGGAAGGACAGATTGATGTGTCATTCTTGTATCCTACAGGTGGAGAGCAGGTAATACGTACAGCCATACAGATTCTACGAGGTGAATCCGTACCTAAAGAAATTCCCCTTTACACAACAACCGTAGACAAAAACGCCGCACAAACCTTATTGCTTCAGAATCATCAGCGAAGAAATTACCAAAAAAGAATTATGGAGCAGCGCGACAAAAGTAATCAACTGCTCAGTAAATACGAATTCCTCCAAAATTCTTTGTGGATTATTTCCCTTTTGACTGTTTGCTCTGCCATCTCACTCATTTATGTCTATCTTATGAACAATAAGATAATACGTATAAATCGCGAACTTCTGACTAGAAACGAAAAGGAAGAAGAACAAAACCGAAAGTTAATATCGCTGAATGCAGAAATAAAGGAAGTTACAGCTCAAAAGCTACGGCTTTTCACCGATGTTTCCCACGAAGTGCGTACACCTTTGACGCTCATTTTATCTCCGTTAGAGCAATTACAATCCAAAACAGAAGGAACAGCCTATGAAAATGATATAAAGTTAATCTATCGGAATGCTTCACGTCTGCTGAGAGTAATCAACCAAGTTTTGGATTTCCAACGTCTGGAAAGTGGAGCAGACGAAAAGTGGCATTTTGTTCCAGTCAACCTTACTACATTCCTGCAGGATATAAAAGGTTATTTCGATGGAATGGCTTCCATACGTCATATTACTTACAACTTTGTTTGTCCGGAAGAGAAATGCGAAGCATTTATAGATCGTGACAAAATGGAGAAAGTTATTGTTAATTTATTGTCGAATGCTTTCAAGTTTACACCAGAATATGGAAGCATAACTTTAGGACTCACCGTGAACAACGGTTTTATCATTACGGTTGAGGATACAGGCAAAGGCATAGAAGCGGAACGTCTGGATTCTATTTTCGAGCGTTTCCACACCGGAGATAGCAGGAGTGGAAGCGGAATAGGTCTTTATCTGGTAAAAGAATATGTAAACAGGCATTGCGGAAATATAAATGTAGAAAGCGAACCGGGAGTGAAAACCCGCTTCACTATTAGCCTGCAAAAAGGAAATGCACATCTCAATCAGGAGGAAATAGAAACAGATAGTGCTTCACAACTGACAACCGAGGTCCTATCGCTTGATTCTGCCGAAGCTAACCGTATTCTGTCTTCTAGTTACGAAGAGAAAATACTTATTGTTGATGATGAAGATGAGGTTCGTGATTTTCTGAAAAAGGTGTTGTCAACAAATTTCAAGGTAGCAACAGCATGTAATGGCAAAGAGGCTCTGTCGGTTTTGTCTTCAGAGAATATATCACTTGTGTTAAGCGACGTAATGATGCCCGATATAAACGGCTTCGAATTATGTCATCGCATAAAAAAGGATGAGTCAACAGCACATATTCCAGTCTTGTTGCTCACCGCGCTTACCGACATCAAACAACAGATTCACGGAATATCGGAAGGTGCTGATGGATATATTCAGAAACCTTTCCATATAAATTATCTGAAAGTACGCATAGCTTCACTCATTGAGGAAAGAAGAAAATGGAAAAAGAATTTCGAGAATTTAGTAAAGTCGCAGAAAAAAGAAGACAAACGTCCGGATGATATGCTTACGGCAGATGAATTGTTTTTGCGTCAATATATGCAGAAACTCGAGCTCTTTTATTCCGATTCTGATTTCGGGGTAGAGAGATTAAGTGAAGAACTTGCTTTGTCCCGAGGTCATCTTTATCGCAGGGTCAAGGAACTGACAGGACTCTCACCCGTTGAGTCGTTAAGAAATTATCGCCTGGAAAAAGCCTTGGAACTGTTGCAACAGAACAAATATACGATAAGTGAAATTGCATATAATTGCGGTTTTTCTTCTCCGGCTTATTTCACCAAATGCTTCAGAATAGTATATGGGAAAACTCCTACTGAAATGCAAAATATCTAATTCTTTATGTGCATAAAGCCTGATTTTCAATATGTATTCATCGATGATACAAATATTATATCTTTTGTTTCATTTGTTATAGCGATTGAAATTTAGTGTAAATACATTTGTCGCAATTAAATCTTAATATCATTGATTATGTTACGAATTTCAAATTATGGACTTTTAAGCCTATTGGCACTTTGTTTAGCTTCTTCTTGTACGTCATCTGATAAAATCGCTTATAAAGTAGATTGGTTGTCTGATAATACAGCTATTATTTCTATTGATAAGCCAACGAAATATATATTGCTACCTATTGAAGAAAAGGCCAATGAAACAAAAGTATGTTTGCTTGATGAAGAAACAGGCGAAGTTGATATGGATATTCGTTTGGCACGAAATAAAGTTGACTATTGTGTGCCTTTTGAACTTCCTCAAGATAAAAACGTGACATTGCGTATAAGCAATATTGACAAAGAATGTGTGACTTGGAAAGAAATAGCGCTCAGTGACACATTCAATACAGACAATATTGAACCTTTCCGCCCGGTATATCACTTCACGCCTTCCTTCGGTTGGATGAACGACCCTAATGGAATGGTTTACAAAGACGGAGTGTACCATTTGTTTTATCAGTATAATCCATATGGGTCCATGTGGGGAAATATGCACTGGGGACATACCGTAAGCCGAGACCTGGTGAATTGGGAACAACAGCCTGTTGCTTTGGAACGCGACACAATGGGACATATTTTTTCCGGAAGTTCAGTAGTTGATAAAAACAATACTGCCGGATTTGGAGAAGGAGCCATTGTCGCTTTCTACACTTCAGCCAGCGATAAGAACGGACAGATACAGTGTCTTGCCTATAGTACTGACAATGGAAGAAGCTTCACTAAATACCAGAACAATCCTATTCTTACTCCCTTCGATGGTTTACGTGATTTCCGTGACCCAAAGGTATTCTGGTATGAACCTCAGAAGAAATGGGTGATGATAGTTTCTGCGGACAAGGAAATGCGTTTCTACTCTTCTTCTGATTTGAAAGATTGGACTTATATGAGTAGTTTCGGTGAAGGTTATGGAATACAACCGAACCAATTTGAATGTCCAGACTTCTTTGAATTGCCTGTTGACGGTAATCCGGACAAGAAGAAATGGGTAATGATTGTGAATGTTAATCCCGGATGTATGTTTGGAGGTTCAGCAACCGAATATTTTGTCGGAGATTTTGACGGGACAAAGTTCACTTGCGACACACCAAAAGATGTAACAAAATGGATGGATTGGGGAAAAGACCATTATGCAACAGTTACATTCTCAAATACCGGTGACCGTGTGATAGCAATGCCGTGGATGTCGAACTGGCAATATGCCAACGTTGTGCCAACAAAGCAATTCCGCAGTGCACAAGGTTTACCTCGTGAATTGAGCCTTTATTCAGAAGATGGTCATATTTATATGGCTTCGACTCCTGTTGATGAATTATCTACATTGAGAAACGGGACTTCAAACAAACTAGAACCGTTTAAAGTTGATGGTAAACATGATGCAGGCGAGTTGATTGACGGTAACAAAGGGACATACGAACTTAATGTTTCCATCAACCCATTGAATGCGAAGAAAGCCGGATTTACTTTGAAGAATTCCAAAGGTGAGAATGTGAAAATATATCTTGATCTTGCTGATAAAAAACTTGTTATGGACAGGGTAAACAGTGGCTTGGTGGACTTTGGCGAAAAGAGTGCTCCTCATGCAAAAGAGAATCATGATAACAGAAAGACCAATGCGATCAATTATGTAAATGATTTTGCTTTGGCAACATGGGGAAAACTTCCGAGTGACAAGAAATATGATTTCAGGATATTTGTTGACAAATGCTCTGTTGAGATATTCCTGAATGGCGGAAAGGTAGCTATGACCAATCTTGTTTTCCCGACAGAACCATATACTCAATGGGAATTTTTCGGTGAAGGAGGAACATTTGAAGTTGAAGCCGCAGAGGTTTACGGAATCTAAGTTTATTGAAAATGACAAAAAACAAAATCTGAATATATATGGAAAATAAAAAACCTGTAATCGTAGGAATAGGCGAACTTCTGTGGGATGTTCTGCCTACAGGAAAAAGAGCCGGTGGTGCTCCTGTAAACTTTGTTTATCATGCAACTCAGCTGGGAGCTGAAGGTTATGCAATCAGTGCTGTTGGCAATGACCTGGCAGGAACAGAAATCCTTCAGGAACTTGACAAAAACGGCATCGGCCATTGCATAGCAACAGTTGATTATCCGACAGGAACTGTACTTGTAGAACTCGACAACGGTATCCCGACATATAACATTGTGGAAGGCGTTGCCTGGGATCATATTCCTTTGACAGAGGAAGCCATCCATATCGTGAAGAAAGCAGATGCAGTTTGTTTCGGTACCTTGGCCCAGCGCAGTCCGGAATCAAGAAAAACCCTGAATACATTGCTTTCTTATACTCCTGAATCGGCTTTACGTTTCTTTGATATCAACATTCGTCAGAAATATTATTCCGAAGAATTGATAAAAGACTTGCTTCAACAGGCGAATGTATTTAAACTGAATGACGAAGAACTGGAGATGTTCCGCCCGATGTTCAAGCTTGAAGGAGATGAAGATACATGCTGCCGTCGTATCATGCAAGAATACAACTTGAAGTATTTGGTTCTGACGGCCGGAAGCCGCTATAGTACAATTTATTCAGAGAACGAGAAATCAACAATCAACACGCCAAAAGTGAAGGTTGCCGATACGGTAGGTGCAGGCGATTCTTTTTCAGGAGCCTTCGTTTGTTCTATCTTGTCTGGAAAATCATTGAAAGAAGCTCATCAGACAGCTGTCGAGACAGCAGCTTTTGTCTGTACCCAAGATGGAGCTTGGCCTGTTTACCCTAAAAAATAAATAACGTCATGAGTACAAAACAAAAAAGTATGATCTGGATGCTGATCCCGGTGATGTTCTCCTTCTTTACGATGGGGTTTGTTGATTTGGTCGGCATCGCAACGAATTATGTTAAAGCGGACTTCCAATTATCAGATACCTTGGCGAATCTGTTGCCATCCATGGTATTCTTCTGGTTTCTGATATTCTCTGTTCCGACCGGTATGCTGATGAACAAGATCGGTCAGCGGAAAACGGTTTTACTCAGTATTGTAGTGACAGTAGCAGCCCTTTTATTGCCCTTGCTCAACTATTCGTTTGCCAGCATGTTGATTTCCTTCTCGCTACTAGGCATCGGGAATACACTGATGCAAGTATCTCTGAATCCTCTCTTGTCGAATATCGTCAGCGGGAATCGTTTGGCCAGTACCTTGACCTTAGGACAGTTTGTCAAGGCGATTGCCTCATTCCTGGCTCCTATCATCGCCGGTTGGGCAGCCGTATCGTGGGGAAATTGGAAACTGTTATTCCTCATCTTTTTGGTTATTGCTGTTATCGCTTGCGTCCTGCTGGGTATGACACACATCGATGAAAGTTCGTCTGTAGAGACCAAGAGTTCTACCTTCGGTGAATGTTTTGCCTTACTGGCAGATAAGGTGGTTTTGATCTCTTTCTTAGGTATCATTTGCCATGTAGGTATAGACGTCGGATTGAATCTGACAGCACCCAAGCTATTAATGGAACGTCTGGACATGACTCTTACCGGTGCCGGACTTGCCACCAGTGTATATTTCCTGTTCAGAACCATCGGTTGTTTCAGTGGCGCCTTCCTTCTCGCTTACTTTCCCATGAAGAAAGTATTCACTGTCAGTGTTCTGATGATGGTAGCAGCCATGATCGGATTGTTTACGATGCAATCGTTAGCCGCCCACTATGTCTGTATTGCCCTGGTTGGTTTAGGCAACTCCAACATCTTCTCCATGCTATTTACCCGTGCATTATTACACTTGCCTAACCGTAAGAATGAAGTATCCGGTTTGATGATCATGGGCTTGTTTGGAGGAACAATCTTCCCACTCTTCATGGGTATCGTATCCGACTGGATGCAGTCACAGGTAGGAGCCGTTGCCGTTATGAGTATCGGCGTTCTTTATCTACTCTCTATTATACCGGCTATCCGGAAAGATTAACCGAAATAAAACGAAACAAACAATCCGTCATTCAATCCTTTCAACGGAGAAAGACATCGAATGGCGGATTATTTTTATTTCCAACCTTTTGCCTATTCCTCCTCCCCTACTATTTTCTGACACAAAATAGTAAAGCAAAGAAAAAGTTTATATCTTTGTGATGTTCTTAGTATCAGAAAGTTGTTATTAGGATATGACAAAGAAAAAATATCAACAATCATCAGACAAACCATCCTCTATGAAAATGCAGGATTCTAATGTTGTGTATCAACAAACAACCCCTTATGTGCTTACCGAAGTTGAGCATGATCTGGTCATACGTTCAGAAGAAGATTACAAGGCCGGACGTATATATACACAGGCAGAAGTAGATAAATTGGTAGCAACATGGCTGCATTAAAGATTGTTTGGTCTGAGACTGCGAGTGGAGTGTGGTACTCGCCAAAATCCGGAAACATTCCCTTTCTGATCTTCTTGATAAAAAACTTTTAAAGGGGAAAAGATAAATTCAATAGAAAGTTTATATCTTTGAGATGTTTCCTACCCACATTGATGATAAGGGATGTGGAGGGAAACAAGGTATATTATTTAAAGGCGTTTACCTGTCGCTTTGGTTTTGACACTCTAAGAATCTCGCAAATTCGTTAATGATATAGCCAAGTTACAGGCCGATGTGGAGAAGGCGCAAGAAGGAAGGAACACTATCCTCGCGTGGTTCGGCAAGGGAGACCTTGCCAAGACAAAGAAGGAACTGGCAGACAAGGACAGGCTGATTGCCGAACTCAATAAACAGATTGAGGAACTTCAGGCAGAAAAGGTACGGTTGCAGGAACAACATAAATCAGAAATCGGAAAACTGCGAAACGGCTATCAAAAAGAAATAGACAAGGCCATTCATCAGGCGGAAGCGGCAGAACGGCAGTTCAAGGAGAAGGATGCAATCATAGATAGACAGAGGAAGCAGATAAGTTTGCTTGACCGCAAGGCCAATCCCCAACGTTACAGCCTCTCGTCCGGTGCCGAGCTTGTACGTATCAATGTCTCAAACTATCGGAATCCGTCGCTCCACATCTGGACACGGGTCGGTGATGAGCTTTTTGAGAACATCAAATTCCAGATAGACTATGATGTGGCCCAAAAACATTTCAACGGCCAGATCACGGACGAGGAGTTTGTCAATGCTGTATTCGATCCGCAGGAGCAGGTAAATGGAAAGCAGGCAGAGCTATTGGATGCAGCTTTTACCCTTGCTGCCGGAGGACCGGCGGAGGTTCATGTTGGTACTGGATCTGGTGGCTCATCGTCTGACCTTCCGTGGAATGATAACGTAGCAAAGAAGCATACTTCGGTAAAACGAAGATAGTTGATTGATAGTAATATATTTATTGCAAATTCATATCTATACATACAAGTGTTTGCTATATTTTTTGTACCTTTGTAGTCGAAAACTGACAATTCTTAAACGGAAAAGTCAACGCAGGAACAAAGATCATTTAGTTTACAAAAATAGTATTGATATTTTGTAATGGGAGGACTTTTAACATTCAGAGTCGGAAACTTTGACACAACAGCAGAACGTGAGCAGTTTCGGTTTCTCTGTGAGCAACTCAAAGCTCACTATGAGGATTCGAATGAATTCTGTGTGTTCGCAGGCAACTATAATATTGGATGTGAATTAGATGCGTTGTTTATCAAGAAGGATGCTATCATCTCAATCGAATTTAAGAATTATGGTGGCAAAGTTGTTGCCAATGAAAACGGAGAATGGACTTGCGATGGAAAAACCATCAAGGGAGGCTCAAGAAAAACAGCCCTCCAACAAGCACGAATAAACCATTCGACAGTTAAGAAAGAACTTAAAGTCTTGGGGATTGAAAAGAATCAAATCAAGGATGTCCCTCATCTTATTATATTTCATCAACCCATTGAATTGGAAAACAATTTAAGTGCCACCAACAGGTCTTGGCTTCACATTACTGATAGCGAACATTTCATTGAAAAGTTGGATGACATCACTTGTCCTCACACCGACCTTGACCCACTCGGAATCGTTAAACTTGCGGAAACTCTCAACCTAAATCCCTTCTATCTGACGGAATTCAGCAATGCCTCTTATGAATCACAGGCACCCAAGGAGAACAAGAAAGAGATCTTTGAGGGCATAAAAAAAGATGCCCAAAAGCTATCTAAAGATGCGTTCAGCGAAGTACCTGATACATTGTACCAAGAAGAAAGTTTGTCCGAATTGCCACAAACCAAAGATGTCATAGATTCAAAAGAAATAGAGAGTCAAAGTGTAGCGGATGAGGTAAATGTGTTACACTCAAGTGCAGATTTGATTCCCTTGAAGGAGTATGCACATCAAATTATCAATGTTGTTTTGGGGGTGAACGACATAGAGGTTTTTGCCCTTACTCCAATTGATTTTGGGAGAGCGTATCCTTCCTTTATGAAGCACATAGATCATGAGTTTGTCGTGCTCTTAAAAGGACGGATTGCACCTGACCAAGAAAAACGTCTGTACAGGTTCTTGCAAAAAGACATGGCAAGGATGTCGGATGATATTTTGTACTGGCAGACTGGAGAACGTATTGTATCTCAAATAGAAGAGGGGAATAATCCCGACATAGAAGAATCCGCCAGCATTCATTCTGATGGCACACTTGCAGATGTAGATCTTCCCAATTGGTTGGACAGATATTTGTTTTTTGACCTTGGTGCGAAATACTCTCCCAACCATTCCAGGTTTGAGTACAATCTGAATTTGAACACAGGCGAGATTAAAGTATACCTCGGCACATACTTCCCGAGAAGTTTTGTCGAAGTAAAATCAATCTTTGAAGAATTCAGCCAAAACAGCAATTATCTTTCTTTAGTCGGGGAACGGACTTCTGTCAGTATCCTTGATTTAGGCTGTGGCACTGGTGGCGATCTCTTTGGACTTCTATCTTTTCTCGAGAAGTACGAATCATCATTAGAATCCGTCAAACTGTTAGCAATAGACGGAAACCAAATGGCCTTAAGGTTCTTTGAGAAGATTATGGCTGAGTTCAAGAAACACAGCAGACTCAAGATTGATTACCGAATAGGCCCAGTCTTCATTGAAAGCGAGAACGATTTAAATCTCGTATCAGATGTTTTATCAGACAAATATGATTTGATTCTATCATGCAAGGCAATCTGCGAGATGCTAGCAAAAAAGCGCATTGAAAATAAGGCCTACAAACAAACGGCAAGCATGCTGTCTTCTAAATTAACAGACAAAGGCATTATGCTGATAGAAGATGTAACCATAAAAAGTCCAGCAACGAAAAAATTCATTCCGTACATGCTTAATGCAGAATTGAATGAATTCGTAGCTGAAAACGATGATTTCGCAACAATATACCCGACTGCATGCAAGGACAAAGAGTCCAAATGTATAAACGGATGCTTTTTCAAGAAGGAGATAAGAGTAACTCATTCTGCAAAGAACAACGATATAAGCAAAATTATCTACCGGATAATTGGGAAGAAACCGTTTGCCGAGAATGTCGTTGTGTCATCCAATGGGGAAACCGAATATAACTCATGTACTATCAAATAAATTAAAAAATTATGGCAGACTTCGATTCTGAATTCTTCATTGACTATTCAAGTCTAGATGATTTCCAGAGGCAGCTGATAGACAGAAAGAATAACAAGTCTATGGTTGTCTCCGGCAGTGCAGGAAGCGGCAAATCGCTTATTGCTCTTCATAAGGCTAAACAAATTGCAGCTCTCGGTGAAAGTTACACAATTATCGTATATACTAAGTCTTTGAGAAAGTATTTTGAGGATGGTTTGAAAAAGCTGGGACTTAGAAATGTATATCATTACCATCAATGGCGCCATAATCAAAGAAGAGTAAAATACCTCATAGTTGATGAATGCCAGGATTTTACAAGGGAAGAAATTAATGAAATGAAACAGTATGGGGAGTATTGCTTGTTCTTTGGCGATACTGCTCAATCTATTATGGGCTTTGGCGATAGAGGGCAAACCCAAACTATTGAACGCACGGCTTCGGATATGGGCATTGCTCCGGATCCTCTATATTTCAACTACAGACTGACTCAAGAAGTCGCAGCTCTTGGCGAGAAGGTAGGAAATGTAGAGGACTTGGTTCTCAAGTGTAAGCGTCAAGGTGAGAAACCCAACCTTATCTCTGCAAATAGTTATGATGGACAACTGGATAAAATCGCGGACATTATAAAAAACAGATCCTTAACGAATGTCGGAATCCTATTGCCATTCAATACGGATGACAAGGGCGAATGGTCTGTAGAGTATGTCAAGGATTATCTGATGAGAAAAGGCATCACGTGCGAATTCAAGTATAATGCCAACCAAGATACTGAAATGGACTTGGATTTCCATTCCTCTAACCCCAAAATTATGACTTGGTGGTGTGCAAAAGGACTCCAATTCAAGGATGTCTTTATCCCTGGATGTGAGAAGAATACTGATAAGCGTGCAGCACTTTATGTGGCTATGACAAGGTGTAGTGAACGTCTTTATTTAGGATACACATCATCTTTGTCTCCACTCTTCCCTAAGAAGGACAATCCTGTATACAACAACAACGAAGAAATTGATATTATTTAATCACTGACTGTAATGAAATTATTTATAGCAACATCTTCACTTAATATAGACAACATTCTATCTACAGAATGTATTGCGCCATTATCGTTCTACAATGCTAGGAACTATGGATATAATACATTCTACGGATTGGATCTCATTCCGTTCAAGAATGTTTTGATATTGTTTTCGAAAATCCCTTATTTCGAGATAAAGGATAACGAGCACGATAGTCGTCCTATCGTTCTTGAAGTTGATATAGACGAAAAGACAACACCGTTGACTCATATTTTCGAAAATGATAGGATTCATGTGTATTCTCTGGACAGTGTTTTGAATCTTTCCCCCTTCAACACGAGAATATTATTTTACAATGTCAATGATTTAAATCATTCTAGACTTAGTTGTTCTGATAGTTTGACAAACAAACTTGGAGATCACTTTAAGTTTGACCTTTGCAAAGGAGATTTCAATTTGGCTTATTTGTCAGGATTGAATATTCATGTAGAGGATACATGCAAGAATTATGATGCAAAAGTTCTCCAGAACAACAAATTGAATGTCGTTAAAGGGTTCATTTTGGGATTTTATCTCGGCATATCCAAATCTGTATCCTCTGATACTGCAGTCTTACTCAAAATTCAGAAAAGGATCTACGATATTGTCGCAACTCTCAAAAATAATGGAGGCTTCGGTAATAGTTCTTTCTACCAAGAACTAAAACAGTTAGATACAGACTTTCGAAAGTTTGACCCTTCCATGAGAAGATGTAAGGAAATGTGGGATAATACCCTCACAGAACTTGCAATTCCTTCGGATGCACTCAATAAGTTGCTAAAATTATATGATGAGGAGAATGTTCTCAAAACGAATTTTATGAAAAAGAACGGTTTGCGCTCTTACGTCTCACTAAGCCAATATGGGTATGATAACATAGAAGCGTATCGCGATAGTTTAAAGTCCTATACTTCTCAGATTGTGAAAGAGGATCAAATAAAACAAGTTTCCGAATTTAATGTGGCAAACACTTTTGATTTGGATCCTACATACGAAACATGCATGCTTACAAAGGACTCTCAGGAAACAATGCTATTCAATAAGTTTATTGATACTATATTATGGCATGGTACTGCGCCGACTTCTGATACCCTGCGTACAGACAGATTCAATATTGCGACTCAAATTACTATCTCCGCAAAAAACATATGGGAATCATTAAATTGGCAATGGCAAGGCAGCCCTGCTCAACAGTTCATGAATGATTTGAGACAGAACATCAAGAGCTTTACTCCACTTGATGTAAAAAAGCAAGACAACCCCATCCTTAAGGCCTTAGCAGCTTTTATTCTTAAGGGAGAAGACTTTGATGCTATTGTGCAGTTTTGCGAAGATAATTCATACTCTGACTACAGTTACTCACTTGCATTGTGGGGGGCTACAATAGGATACGTAAAAATTCCGAAACCGATAATCGCATCCATTACAAATCTTCCATCATTTGGTGAGAATTACAGAGCAATCTGTACACTTCTCTATAATACAGAGTCAAAAGGAGAATGGCCTTTTATACAACAACCTGTTGAAATCAAATTAAATGGCGTTGGTGCGCCTGTAGTGAACACAGATCTTCGTGAGAATGTCCAATCTGTTATAAACACGTTGCCCCATGGACAGAAGAGAGCCAACGAGTACTGCATAGAATCCGCATTGCAACTAGAGGCCGCCCAAGGCAAATTCGAGGCATATCTGTACATATTAAAAAATTTAATAAGTACCAGAACAAATCTCTACAAGGAGATGAAACATGTCTTAAGCTTGCCCGAATCACGAACCCATGAACTCTCTGATGTGGTAAAGAGCGTATTGAAGGACTTTACAACGAAGAGCGCAAAGGATTATCATGACAAAGCGTTAGTAGCTCTTGAACTAGAAAATAAGGTTGGTGAACCCGTCTCATTCCGTTGCATGCTTGACGACTTGAATATTTCCAAGGAAATACGAGATAATTTAGTTGCTTACTTCAATATTCAGGCAGAAGAGTCTGGTATAATGAGGCCTATAAAAAAAATAGGAAATTTCTTTGGTAATTTGCTCTCTGGTCAAAACTCAAGTACCAATGTAGAGCAAGCAACCAAGAAGCCAGGGGTGGGTAAATTGCCATTCAAAATCGAGAATGTCGACGCAATAGCTGCGTTTATAAGGGAAATCAATCCTGGGCTTAAGGATTTTGCATACAAACAAATAATCAATGATTTGAATTGGGTATTTGACCCTCAGTATGCCGCTGGGAAGACAGAACATGAGCTTTTAGAGGAATTCCATGCTAAACTTGTTTCAGGCCAGCGTGATCCAGTTAGCAGAAATGGAAAAGATATGAAATGGAAAAACGATGCCTATAGGCCCATCGATATAGAGAAAACAATCTCTGCTCTTAAACAACGTCTTTAATACAGTTATGAACGACAAGATTCATATTACAATTGAAAATGGTGATTCCGTAGAGGCGACAGCTCCTATAATCATATCAGCAAGCCGTTCAACTGACATACCAGCATTTTACGCCAAGTGGTTTTTCAACCGCTTGGCTAAAGGGTATTGTGCATGGTATAACCCTTTCAACCAGCAGAAAATGTATATTTCTTTCAAGAACTGCAAGGTAGTGATTTTTTGGACAAAGAACCCAAAGCCGATTCTCCCATACCTTCATGAGCTTGACGAAAAAGGAATACACTACTACTTTCAGGTTACACTCAATGATTATGTAAAAGAAGGTTTTGAGCCTAATGTTTCGTCTGTCGAAAACAGAATTGAGACATTCAAGAAACTTTCTGATATGATTGGTAAGGAGAAAGTAATCTGGCGTTTTGATCCTTTAATAATTACGCCAAACATCGCTCCTCGTGACCTCTTGACGCGCATTTGGCACATTGGAAATAAACTGAAAGGTTACACAAATAAGCTTGTATTCAGTTTCGTTGATGTAAAAGCTTATCGCAAGGTTCAAAACAACCTTGTTAAGGAAACTATGCTTTTTACAAAGGAGAATGTGGAGAATGCCGAAGCCAACCTTGCTCAACGCATAGAAATCGTAGAAGGACTTCAAAAGATTCGTGAAGTTTGGCATAAAGATGGTTGGGATGTTGAAATCGCCACTTGTGCGGAAGATATTGACCTCGAAAAATACGGAATAGAACACAATCGTTGTATTGATGGTGAATTGATGAAACGCATTTTTGCTGACGATAAGGAACTTGTCTATTATCTACATACATTGAAATTACCAGAAAAAGACTTGTTTGGTAATTTGCCACCAATACCAGAGAAGGTGCGTAATGTAAAGGATACAGGGCAACGTAAGGTATGTGGATGTATGATCAGCAAAGACATCGGCATGTATAATACTTGTCGTCATTTCTGTGTCTACTGCTATGCCAATACAAGTAAAGAATGCGTCATCAGAAATGCTGAGAAACATAATGATGAAAGTGAAAGTATAATTGGATAATTATGCAAGAGTCAGAACTACAACAATATCTCCTTCGCAACTATCCACAAGAGAATGCTTGTTGCGAATGGAAGGAATTCAAGAATTTGAAGAACTCGTTCTGTGGGGATGAGAAAAACGATGTTATCTCATATGTGTCGGCTATTGCCAATATGGAAGGAGGACATTTAGTGATAGGGGTACATGACAGTTCTTTGGAAATTGTCGGGACGGATACCTATAATTATGACCGGCAAAAGGCAATTCTTCGTTTAACAGAACGATGTGTTAATCTTTCGACAGAAGGTCTCGATATTGAAGAGTTTGTTACCGATGACACTAACAAGAAAGTTTGGGTAGTCCATATTCCCAAGCATCGTCCCAAATTACCTGTTTACGCTCATAACAAAGCATGGCAGCGAATTGAAGATTCTCTTGTAGAGTTGACCACTGAACGCATGAATGTCATTCTTGATGAGCCAATATTTGGTGAAACAGATTGGTCTGCACAGATTGTTCCTGATGCAACGATAGATGACCTTGACGAAGTTGCTATAGCTAAAGCCCGCAAAATGTTTAAGAAGGTACATAGCCGTATTCCCGAATCCGAGGTAAATGCTTGGGATATTCAGACATTTCTTGGCAAATGCGGACTGACAAGAAATGGATGCATCACTCGTGCCGCTATTATATTGTTAGGCAAATACGAATCAGCCTTTAAACTGCGTCCTGTCGTCGCTCAGGTAACTTGGACACGCAGGGATGCAAACCAAGATGTGGTTGACTACGAACATTTCACTGTTCCATTCATACTGACAGTAGATGAAATTCTCTCAAAGATTGAAAATCTGACTTTGCGTGAAATGCCTGGTGGTACGCTTTTCCCAGATACAATGAAGCAGTATGATGACTACACTATACGCGAAGCACTTCATAACTGTATTGCTCATCAAGATTACACGATGCAACAGCGTGTCAATTTCGTTGAGAATCCCGGCTATCTATATTATTCCAACGCCGGAACTTTCATTCCCGGAACTTTGGAAAATGCTTTAAGAAATGAGGAATCTCAGACCTATTTTCGCAATGAGTGCCTATGCAAGGCAATGGTGGACTTCAATATGATTGATACCGTAAGTCGTGGTATCAAGAAAATGTTTAACGAACAATGGCGCAGACACTTTCCGATGCCGGACTACGAGATTGATGCGAAAAAAAAGAAGGTTGTAGTACGCATATATGGTAACGAGATCAATAAGCGATATACGGATTTATTGAAGACTGACAACACTCTGTCATTATGGGATTGCATATCTCTCGATGCTGTGCAGAAAGGCAGATTCATACATGAAGATGTTGCAATAGACTTGCTGAACAGGGGACTTATTGAGGGCGATGCTCCCAATTATACAATTTCTTTAGGAGTTGCTAAAGCCACTCGTCAATTGCAAGGTTACACCAAGCAAAAAGGACTTGATAAGGACAAAATTAAACAGATGGTTTTGCAATATCTTAAGAATGCTGGATCAGATGGAGCCAAACGTGATGGCATCTACGAATACATCAAAGATGTAATGCCTAGCAATAAGACTGAAGAGCAAAAACTACGCAGCCTGGGTGATCTATTGAAAGTTATGAAAACCGAGGAATTGATTAGAACAGATGGACGAAATTGGTTTATATTATAGTCAATCCGTCGAATTTCGACGAAAAGATACAGCCCATTCCGTCGAAAATGTTTAAATCCGTCGAATTTCGACGAAACACATGCTGAACTCAAAAGAATAAAGACTATGTTATTAGGAGACAAAATAAAAGAGTTGAGAGAAGAACACGGTGTGCTACAAAGGCAATTGGCAGCTTTGCTTGAAATAGACACTCCAATGTTTAGCAAAATAGAGCGTGGCGATAGATATGCTAAACGGGCACAAGTAATACAATTAGCTGAGTATTTCAAGATTGATAAAAATGAACTTCTTACACTATGGTTGGCAGACAAAGTATTGGATGCTATAGAAGGTGAAGACGAATTAAAGCGGAAAGCCATTGAGGTTGCACAAGAAAGAATAGGCTAATCCTCACAAATATCGGGAACTATATGGTATCATTACCATACAATTTCCGATATTAATATTTGATAATCAGATTGATATTTTACAATATTCGGTTCAAGCGTGGAACCGGGCAAGTATTCCCAGCGGGCTACCAAGTTGGAACGAAACTCGTTAAACCTAAAATCAGGGTTCCTAAAAGGCATCTGCCCAGCTCCCTCCCCGATGGTATAGACTCCATCCGCATAAGTCAATTGATCCGGATCAATACGTTGGAAACGGTTCTCAAAGGTATGCGACTTCGTATCCGCCGCTAATTTAAAATCATCGTATTTAGCGATGGAGGTGAACGGGGCACCATAAAATTGAATGGAAATATCGGGGGTCACGTTCACTTGTAATTTCAGCGTGAGGCCATAGGTCTTCTGATCCATGTGGCCCATGACATAATAATAAGGGGCCAAGCTACTCGAGCTAAGCGGACTCGTCGTAGCCACATATTGCATCTCATCCGTATTCCACGCATAATCCAGTTGACCGGACAAATAGACATGGTTTCCCAAGCGGAATGTCAAGCTCGGCGAGATCGTATTGAAGCGATTTCCCTCGAAATTATGATCGCCCTCGTATTTGAGCATGAACATCATTCGTTTCGCCTTATCGGTATTGAACTTAGCGGAAGTTAAGAAATAAGAACCGAAGCGAACATCCGGTCCCCCTCGCAGCAAGCGGCTATCCAGCCAATTCCAAGCAAAGGTTTCCTTGACATCCCATTCATACCGGTTCATCGTCATACTTTGCCAACGCAAAGAAGCGTTGTTGCTAAAAGGAGTACCGCCGTAATTCCACATATTCTTTTGGGACAGGGTAAAGGCGTTGTACCGGAATATCTTCCAGATATCGGTCTGCCGATACATGATCTCCGTCTCATTCATCAGATAATCTGTCTCCTTCATATATCCCATATCATTCAAGTCGAAACCGGGTGACGACCAAGTAAAGGTCTCCGAGAAGTTCCATTTGGCGTTTCCTTTCCGTCCCACTTTCACATAACCACCCGTTCCGGTCAGGGAGCGACGGGTAGGATCCACCCCCAGATAATCGGCGGAGGAAGCCCTTTGATAATAATGCGCCACGCTATTCTGCAAAGCCGTGATCGCCCCGGCGCTACCATGCAAGGAACTCAACATTCCCTTTACATCTATATAATAAAGGCGATTCTTGAAATACTGGGTAAAGTCAATACCCGCCGTGAAAGCGTTACGCACCATGAAATCCTCCAGATAAGGCTGATCCAAGGCACGGTTTACCGAAGTCACCATACCGCCCAGCAAGGTATTCCCCTTCCAGTTCTTTTGCACACGGGCCACGGTATAGTTTGTCAAAGGCTCCACGACTTCCACATCCTCCACCCCGTTACGGGTAACCTTGGAGGAGGAACGTGCCGTTACGCTCTCGATCACTCCGATCGTCAAGCCCCGTTTATTCGTACCCGTCAGTTTCAAAGCACCAATAATCGGCACATTCTCTTTCGTCTCGGCATAACTGCCTACATTGTCTATACCCCGTGGCGTATAAGAGGGAGAGGCGCCGATCCTACGGGTATAAAACATCATATCGCTACCGTTCGCAAAATCCAAGATATGTTTTCCTTCCAAGAAGAAGGGGCGTTTCTCATCGTAAAACGTCTCGTAAGCCGTAAGGTTCATTACGGAGGGGTCCAACTCCACTTGTCCGTAATCCGGATTGATCGTCATATCCAACGTATAATCCGAGAGGGCGAACTTAGCGTCCAAGCCCACGTTTCCTCCCCAGCTATGCCCTTTTTGATAAGGGCTGCCGTCTATCCGGGGTTCCTGCCTGTATTTACCCATTACATACGGCAAGAACTCGATGCCGCGAGGCTTGGGAACAGAGTCCATGCCGCTCATGTTTCCGAACGAAAAGACATGTCCATTATTCTTCAAGGGAATCATGCTCCAATTTTGCACCTCGTTATTCCTACGTATGATACGGCGTACGTGCAAGCCCCAAACGCCATCCTCCGATTGCTGGTTATAGCGCAACTGGCTGAACGGGATACGCAGCTCGGCGGTCCAACTGGAATCCGCCCGATCAATATGCGTCCGGCCCTCCCAAACGGCGTTCCAGCTCTTATTGACATCCAACTTGTCGGTAACGATTAAATCGGTCTTATTCCCTCCCAGATTGATATTAAATTCCGGCGCCGCCCGATAATCATGGTAGGTATCGAAAGCGACACTGATCAAATCGCCCAGACTATTATCATCCCGGTTCCCGATAAAACGGTTCATCTTATCCGGCACGGCGTCCTTACAATACACGCCTATATAGATATATTTATCATCATAGAAAAGTTTCACCCGGGTCGGAGATTGGGTGATCGCCCGCTCATAGGGGATAATCTGTACGAAACGATCCGACCATTCGCCTTGCTTCGTCCAAAAGTCCTCATCCAGCTTACCGTCAATCGTAGGTTTCACTTCCGATACTTTCCGGATATTATAGGTACGCTTATAAGCTTTCTCAAAAGGGACGATCGAATCTTGCTGGGCTTCGCACAACAACGAGATTCCTAAAAACACGAGTAGAGTCAGATATTTCATAATGGTCTAGACTATAAGATAACAATAAGCCTCAAAGATAAGCACTTCTTTTCAGAAAAGAACACATCTTCCTTAGATTTATCGCAACGAAGCCGAAGGCATACGATATCAAGTACTCACTGCACCCCGTTTTGCAGTATTACTGCGACACACGTGCAGCGCTACTGCAACCGGCGTGCAGTAACACTGCAATGCGGGTTGCAGTACAATAACAATAGCGTCACGATAAAAATCAACAACCGCCTCCCAACGCCCGGTATAGCAATATCTTCTTCCGGCATAAATCGGTGACGATATCGATATGCTCCAGCTCGCTATCCAGATAACGCTCCTCGGCGGAAAGAACCTCCAAGAAACCGGTATAGCTTAATTGGAACATCTCGCCGGCATTCACCACGGAACGTTGGTGGGCAAGGGATTCTTTCTCTTTCAAGCGGATACGCTCCGTTTGGGTCTGGCTGGCGCAATAGAGATCGAGCACCTCGGTGTAAGCGTTCAAAGCGGTCTCGTGGTATTGGGATAAAGCGATACGCTGGGAAGCCTTCGCCTCGTTCCACATCGAACGGATCTCATTGCGGCGGAAGATAGGCGCCGTGATACCCGCCGCCAAGTCGTACACCAAAGAGGCCGGCGAATGAAACCACTTACCCACATCAAACGCATTGAAACCGCCACTGGCGCCAAGCACCAACGAGGGATAGAAAGCTGCCTTCGCCGCTATCACATCCGCCTTGGAGGCGATCAGCTCCATCTCGGCGGAACGTACATCCGGACGCAACGTCAAGAGGTTCGCCGGAATCCCTTCCGACAAGGGAACCGGCAACTTACGCAACTCATCGAATCCCATCCGGCGAATCTCGAAAGGGAAAACACCCAACAGGCAGGCGATCGCTCGCTCCTTCTCACCGATCAACTGATCGTTTTCCAGCAACTTACTCTCGATCGACAGCACACGGGCATAAAACTGATCGACCGCCAACTGCGTCTCCGCCCCTTCCTTCTTCAACTGGCGGGTCAGCTCATGGGAACGACGGGCACTGGCCAGCGCGTTCCGCAACACCTCCTTACGCCGGTCCAAGCCGATCAACTCATAATATTGAATCGCCAAATCGGAGATCAACATCGACTGGGCAAAACGGGTAGCCTCCACGGAAGCCATCCAGCGAGCGGCGGCGGCCTGCTTCTTCCGGGTCAGTTTGCCCCAGATATCCGCTTCCCATTGAAAGCTCAAGCTCAAGCCGAAATCCCGGTAAGGGTCCGGTATATGCTTATCTTTTGGCAAAGAAGGCACGTTCGTCTCGCTATTCCCCACACCATCCATCGTATATTCACCGAAACGGTTCACGGAGGCTCCGATGTTCAAATTCACGTCCGGCAGCAAAAGCCCTTTCGCCCGCTGCAAGGCCGCGCGGCTCATGGCGATGCGCTCCATGCTCTGCCGGAAGGAATGGTTATTGCGTAAAGCCACATCCACATAGCCTCGCAATAAGGTATCTTGGAAAAAGACATCCCACGACAGCGGTTTCACGAACGTAGTGTCGTTCATTCCCATCTCGCCGGATTCCGGAAGCGAGATCCGCTCGTCCATCGATAGCTCGGGAGTCTTACAACCGGCCAAAGCAATCAGAGCCAAGGCGCAGCCTATCATTATATATCTCATCTTATCAATACACATACTCGTCTTCTTTAATTTGCTCTTTCTCTTTTCTCTTTTTAAAATAAGTAGCCAGCGACTCGAAGATCACGTAAAGCCCCGGGATCAAGAAGATACCGACAAACGTACCGATCAACATACCTCCGGCCGCCGCCGTACCGATCGAACGATTACCCAAGGCACCGGCTCCCGAGGCGATCGTCAACGGGATCAAGCCGCTGATAAAAGCGAAGGAGGTCATTAGGATCGGGCGCAAACGACTGGTAGCCCCTTGAATAGCGGCCCCCATCACGCTGATACCTTCCTTACGGCACTGGTTCGCCACCTCGATAATCAAGATCGCGTTCTTTCCCAGCAAACCGATCAACATCACCAACGCCACCTGCGCGTAGATGTTATTCTCCAGCCCTACCACGTACAGCAAGAAGAACGAGCCGAACACACCCGCCGGAAGCGACAGGATGACCGGAAGCGGAAGCAATAAGCTCTCGTATTGGGCGGCAAGCAACAGATAGACGAATGCCAAACAAATAGCGAAAATCACCAATGTTTGCCCACCGGACTCATTCTCCTCCTTCGCCACACCGGACCATTCGGTATCGTAACCACGGGGCAATACCTCGGAAGCGATCTCCTCGACAGCAGCCAAAGCCTCACCCGAGCTGACACCCGGGGCGGCCTCGCCGGTAATCATGGCCGAGGTAAACAGGTTGTAACGGGTAATCTGGCTCGGGCCATACACACGCTCCATCGTCATGAAGTTGGAGTAAGGCACCATATTCCCCTCCTTATTCTTAGCATACAGGCTGAACAAATCCTCCGGATTCATACGATACTCCGGCGCCGCTTGCAACATGACCTTGTACATCTGGCCGAAACGGACGAAGTTGGAGGAATAGAAACTACCTACATAGGATTGCAAGGTTTCCATGGACTCGTTCACGTTGATGCCTAGCTTAGCCGCCTTCGCCAAATCCACCCGGAGCAGATATTGCGGGAAATTCGGGTTGAAGCCGGAAGTGACACCGGTCAGGCGAGGATCAGCGTTCAGCTTCGCCACGAAGTTCTTGGCGACCTCATCCAGCTCGGCGAACGTACCGGCGGTCTTATCTTGCAGACGAAGCTCGAAGCCACTCGCGTTACCGAATCCCGGAACCGTAGGCGGTAGGAAGAACTGGATGTCCGCATCCTTGATATGGGCGACACGATCGGCGTACACGCTCATCAACTCCGCCGCTGTCTGCTCCCGTTGATCCCAAGGGGTCAGGTTAATCATACCCATACCGAAGCTGGCACCCTCCGTCTCGGTCATCAAGCTATAGCCGGCCAAGGTAGAGATCGTCTCCACCTCTTCCAACGGCAACAAAGCCGCTTGCACCTTGTTCAAGGCCGCTTCCGAACGCTCCAAGGTAGCTCCGGGAGGCGCATCTACGTTCACATAGATCATACCTTGGTCCTCGTTCGGGATAAAGCCGGAAGGCAACACGAACGTCATGCCCCACGTGGCCAGACAGAAAAGGATCAAGGTTGCGTACGTCAGCATCCGACGGTTCAAGAACCATCTTAAATTCAAGCGATAACGACGCTCCAAGAAATCATAACGGCGGTTAAAGCCCTCGAAGAAACGAGTCAGAAGGCCCTTCTTCGCCTTTTTCGAATGAGATACCGGCTTCAGTAACAAGGCGCAAAGAGCCGGAGACAACGTCAAGGCGTTCACGCCGGAGATCACGATCGCCACAGCAAGCGTCAATGAGAACTGGCGATAGAAGATACCCACCGTACCATCCATGAAACCGACCGGGATAAACACGGCGGACATCACCAGCGTAATAGCGATAATCGCCCCTCCGATCTCACCGATCGCCTTTTTCGTCGCCTTCAACGGGGGCAGCTTCTCGTTGTGCATCTTCACGTGGACCGCCTCTACCACCACGATCGCGTTATCCACCACGATACCGATAGCAAGCACCAAGGCGAACAAAGTCAGCATATTGATCGAGAAACCCAGCATCTGCATAAAGAAGAACGTACCGATCAACGATACCGGAACGGCGATAGCGGGTATCAACGTAGACCGGAAATCCTGCAAGAAAAGATACACCACGATAAATACCAAGATAAACGCCTCCAGCAAGGTCTTGAGCACGACCGATATGGAAGCGTCCAAGAAACGGGATACGTCGTACGAGATATTATATTCCATACCCGGGGCAAACGTCGTTTCCTTCAATTCCTCCATCTTCGCCTTGATCTGCTGGATCACCTCACGGGCGTTCGAGCCCGGACGCTGCTTGATCATGATAGAGGCCGAGGGCTTTCCGTCCGTCATGGAGATCATATTATAATCCTCGGAATCAAACTCGATCGTAGCCACGTCTTTCAGGCGAAGCACGGAACCGTCCGGCAGGGCTTTCAAGACGATCTCGCCATATTCCTCCGGCGTGCTGAACTTACCGCTATACTGCAAGACGTATTGCAATTGCTGCGGGATCTTGTCGGAGCTGATACCCGTCTTACCCGGCGCCGCCTCGATATTCTGCGAGCGGATCGCCTCCGTAACCTCTTGCGGCGACATATTATAAGCCGCCAACCGGTTCGGGTTCAGCCATACACGCATCGCATAGTCGCGGCTACCCATGATCTCCACGAATCCCACGCCATCGATGCGCTTCAACTCACGCAAGATATTGATATCGGCAAAGTTATATACGAATTTCTCCGTATGGGTACTATCCGAGCTCATGATGTTCAGGTACATCAACATACTGTTTACCTCCTTCTCCGTAATCACGCCGGCACGGATCACCTCTTCCGGAAGCTCATCCAGCACGGTGGTCACACGGTTCTGCACATTCACGGAAGCTACGTCCGGGTCGGTACCGACCTTGAAATAGATCGTAGTCAAGGACATACCGTCGTTCGTACAAACAGAGGTCATATAGGTCATTCCGGGCACGCCGTTGATAGCACGCTCCAGCGGGGTCGCCACCGTTTTCGCCATCACGTCGGCGTTCGCTCCGGTATAACGGGCGGTAACGGTAACGGATGGGGGCACGATATCCGGGAATTGGGTGATCGGCAAGGAGTTGATCGCCAGCAATCCCAAGAAGACAATTACCACCGATATCACGCCCGATAAGATAGGGCGTCTGATAAATATTTCAAACATAGGGCTTACTTATTATTCTCGATTTCATTAGACGATTCCAATTGGCGACGGATCGTGGCTCCATCTACCATATCGGGATTGATAGTCATGCCGTCTGTGATCATCTGAACACCCTCGTAGACGATGACGGTCTGGTCCGGCAAATCCTGTGTTACGTAATAAGAACCGTGGCGGGCCAACGGCTCGAAGCTACGCACGCTCACCTTTCCATCTTCCGCTACCGTATATACATAGGTAAAATCCTGTATCTCGAAAGTGGATTGCTGGGGAACCAAGACCACGTTCTCCATCTTGGTCAGCATCCGGATCTTACCGGATACGCCATGTCGCAGCAAACGTTCCGGGTTCGCAAAACGGGCACGGAAAGCGATCGATCCGGTACCCCGCTCAAAGTCGCCCTCCACGGTCTCTACCTTCCCTTTATACCGATAGGTGGATTGGTCGGAAAGGATCAGCTCCAGATTATTATACTCCGGCTGGTCGATACCGCTCAACTGCGTCCGTTTATATTCCAGATACTCCTTCTCGTTGATCTTGAAATAGGCGAACATATCCGATACGTCCGTCAAGGAGGTCAATAAGCTGCTCGGCGTAACCAAACTTCCCACCTTAAAGGGGATGCGGTCCACGTATCCCTCGAAAGGAGCCGTGATCGTCGTGTACGAGAAATTAGTCTCCGCACGTTGCAAACGGGATTTGGCCTGTTGCACCTGCAAGCGTGCCACGTCCGCCTCGGCCATCGCCTGCTCCAGACGAATCGGCGAGATGATATCTTTCTCCACCAAACGCTTGATGCGGTCTACCTCTACCTCCGCCATCTTCAACTCGGCTTGGGCCTGTTTGTGATTGGCTTGCGCCTCTTTCACCTCCTCGTACAATTCCGCCGAGGAAAGCTTGAAAAGCACCTGCCCTTTCTTCACGTGCTCGCCCTCATCTACAAGGACGGCCTCCACGAACCCTTCCACTTTCGGTTTCACCTCTACGAACTGTACGGCTTGTACATCCGCTACATAGGACTGCGGCACCTCGATCGTGGTCGTGGTTAACCGCATCACCGGCGTATGATCTTTCTTCCCGGACTTTTTCTCCCGGTTTTGGCTACAAGATACCCATACACAAGCCGTTAAGCATAGTAAGGGTAAATAGTTAGAAAACAATTTTATCCTCATAAAACTTATAGATTTATAATTATTTGAATACGACGAAAAGCACATAGGCGAATCACCCCATGCGCGACAATAAGAAACAGGTAAGTTCTACTAAATCAGATAGGAACAGAACCAAACGAAATTCTGTGCTTTGTGTAGGTTATAAAATAAAGGAAGCTTGGCGCATTGCCGTAGTTCCAAGGAATGAATTAATTCATGTAAATCCAGAATCGTAAACAAGTCCCATATCAAATCGATCTCCAAGGCTCGGATTTGCACTTGCTCCTGACGTACCGTTCGCAAGGAGGCGTTATCGTCAAAATCCAACAACACATCGGGTGCCTCTTTATCGACTATTTCCATCGAGGTAGTGGTAATATTCTCCGGAAAGAAATCGCTTCCAATGGAATAAAACTGTAACAGCACCAACATGATCATAAGCATGATACGCTGGTGAAACCCAAAACGATTATTCACTGTTACATTTAGCATCTTTTATCTAATGGAGGCGCAAAGATAAACAATCTTTTTGGGAAGAAAAAACATTTCACCCGCATACGAGTATTGGTATCGCCCCACGCCGGTATAGGCATGAGGCGATGCCGGTATAGGCGTAGGGCTACACCAATACCGACACAGGCTCACGCCTATACCAGCACTTAAATATATGCTTTTACCTTCTCCCGATCCGTTTGCACCGTCTCGAATTCGGAGGACACGATACTGCTTCCCATCGGGACATTCTCATTGCGGTATTCCATTTTACTATATACGATACTTCGGGCGGACGTATGAAACTCTTTCGCTCCTGTCTCCGCCTCTATTTTCCCGATATTATTCTCACGTACGCCACATCCCGGCATGATGATGATCCGTCCGTCCGCACGTTTCACCAGCTCGGCGATCAAGGGGATTCCTTTCACGGCATCCGATTGCTGGCCGGAGGTCAAGATACGGTCGCATCCCAACTCGATTAGCTGCTCCAACGCAGTGAATGGGTCCCGGCAAACATCGAAAGCACGATGACAAGTTACGGACAGAGGTTTTGCCGCCTCGATCAAGCGCCGCATCAAGGGTACATCGATATCCCCGTCTTTCGTAAGACAGCCGAAAACGACGCCATGCACTTTTAGCTCCTTGCACAGTTCTATATCCAATAGCATGGATTGTACCTCGGCTTCCGTATACAAGAAATCACCGCCTCTCGGACGGATAATCACATTGATATCGATCTTGGAAGTCAGAGCCTTCGCCGTCTTGATCTCTCCATAACTAGGTGTAGTTCCCCCTTCGGGTATCCCGGCGCAAAGCTCTACACGGGTAGCGCCTCCCGCCTCCGCCTCCACACAGCTCTGGGCGGAGTTCGCGCATATCTCAATAATTCGTTTCATGTTTATTTAGTATTGTTGACGTACAAAATTACATAAATATCACCACTTGCTCAACAGAACCACAAATAACTATCCGATACCATTAAAAACACCTCTATTATGGATTAACAAAATAAAACAGAACTGTCACCTTTACTATCAAAAAGGCAGCAAATTCGTATCTCCTTATCTATCTATGCCTTAGAAATTTGACTATAGCTTTCTGATTCGTCCAAATAAGAAACAAATTGGTCTATTTCGGAACTACAGCTAAATAGTTTAATGTTTAACTAATCTCAAAAAGACACAAAAAGTTCTATTTTCAAGGATCGAAACGCCATAAAACGTAATATTGCAACGACATTTTAATAGGTTAAGATAAATAACAAATAGGCTTTATGGGAGAAATAAAAGGCTATATCTCACAGGTTATCGGCCCGGTAGTGGATATCCACTTTGATTATGGGACAGAAGAAACAGTAACCCTCCCCCGTATCCACGACGCCATGGAGATTTCCCGCCCAAACGGAAAGATCTTGATCGTCGAAGTTCAGCAACACATCGGGGAAAACACCGTCCGTACCGTAGCGATGGATACGACCGACGGATTGAGACGAGGCATGGAGGCCGTGTCATACGGAATGCCCATCACCATGCCGACCGGCGACCAAGTCAAAGGACGTTTAATGAATGTCACCGGCGACCCTATCGATGGCATGGCCCAGCTTACTAAAGACGGGGCTCTTCCCATCCATCGTGAGCCTCCTAAATTCGAGGATCTGACAACGACCCAAGAGGTCTTGTACACGGGTATTAAAGTAATCGATTTATTGGAACCTTACGCCAAAGGAGGCAAGATCGGACTTTTCGGAGGAGCCGGAGTCGGCAAAACGGTATTGATCATGGAATTGATCAACAACATCGCAAAGAAAAACAACGGATTCTCCGTCTTCGCCGGTGTGGGTGAACGTACACGTGAAGGAAATGACCTATTGCGTGAAATGATCCAATCCGGTGTCATCCGATACGGCGAGGAGTTTAAGAAGAGTATGGAGGCAGGCAACTGGGACTTGTCGAAGATCGATTACGATGAATTGGCTAAGTCGCAGGCGACCTTGGTATTCGGGCAGATGAACGAACCGCCGGGCGCCCGCTCGTCCGTGGCCTTATCCGGTTTGACGATCGCCGAATCCTTCCGTGACAAAGCCTCTGAGGGAGAAAGAAAAGATATATTATTCTTCATCGATAATATCTTCCGTTTCACCCAAGCCGGTTCCGAGGTTTCCGCCTTGCTGGGGCGTATGCCTTCCGCCGTAGGTTACCAACCGACATTGGCCACGGAAATGGGAGCTATGCAAGAGCGTATCACTTCAACCAAGAAGGGCTCCATCACCTCCGTACAGGCGGTGTATGTTCCTGCCGATGACTTGACAGACCCAGCTCCGGCGACTACCTTTACGCACTTGGACGCAACAACCGTCCTCAGCCGCAAGATCACGGAACTCGGTATCTATCCGGCCGTAGACCCGCTGGAATCCACCTCCCGCATCCTTGATCCGCTGATCGTAGGCAAGGAGCATTACGACACAGCGCAACGGGTAAAACAAATCCTGCAACGGAACAAGGAACTTCAAGATATCATATCCATCCTCGGTATGGAAGAACTTTCCGACGAGGACAGGCTAACGGTCAACCGGGCCCGCCGTGTACAACGTTTTCTGTCCCAGCCCTTCTCCGTGGCAGAACAATTCACTGGCGTACCCGGTGTCATGGTCTCTATAGAGGATACGATCCGGGGATTCAAGATGATCATGGACGGGGAAACGGATGACATACCCGAACAGGCATTCTTAAACGTAGGAACCATCGAGGATGTCTTGGAGAAGGCCAAGCAGCTGAAAGAACAAGCAAATTAATCGATATGAAACTGGAAATTGTATCACCGGACGGCATTCTTTTCGAAGGCGAGACCGAATCTGTCTCATTCCCGGGAGTTGCCGGTTCATTCGATATCTTGCCTCATCACGCCCCATTGATAGCAGCGTTGAAGGCGGGTACGATCCGGTTCGAGGCAAACGGCAAAAGACAAGAACAAACGATACAAAGCGGATTCGTAGAGGTAAAAGACGACATCCTATCCGTTTGCGTCGAATAAAAACATACGACAATGAATGGCAGATTAAAAATGAGGTTAATGGGTTTGATCACGTTTATCAACGTGGCAATAGGCGTTTCATTGGGTGGTTTATTATATACCATCTGGCCGGAACACTATTTCTCGTGGTATCCGTCCATTCCCTTCTTTTACTGGGTCATGGCCATGGCGATGACTTTCTTCCTAGACCGGGTAAAAAGGAAAAACGGAGATGTGACCGTAACCATGTACATGCTAGTCCGGTTGTGTAAGTTCACGCTCGCTTTCGTCTTCTTATGGATGTACGCAGCGTTTGTCGGGCAACAATTAAAGACATTTGGTTTCACGTTGATGTTATTCTATTTCATTTACCTCGGACTGGAGACTTACATTTTATATCTGTTTGAAAAGAAAAGAATGAAAAGAGAGAAAAGGGAAAAGGATGATGAGTACAATCAAAGATAACAAATACATATGGATCGCTTTCTGGATGTGGCTCAGCTTTCTCACTCCGGCAAAAGCGGCGTCCGGCGAGATAGACGTGCAGGATATCGTCTTCTCCCACATTCAAGACGCCTATACATGGCATATCACGGAATGGAACGGACAAGAGATTGCGATTCCCCTGCCTATCTTGGTAAAAAGCGAGGAAAGAGGATGGGATTTATTCCTGTCATCCCATCTACATCATGGCCGGACGCATCACAATTATTATATCGCCGGGGAAGGTGAGCATGCGGGAAAGGTTGTTGAGAAGAACAGTGCAGGAGAAGAGGTTCGCCCGATGGATTTCTCATTGACCAAGAATGTTTGCGGACTGTTCCTCAGTTGCGGCCTCTTGCTTTTCATCGTTCTCCGGACCGCCCATTGGTATAAAAAGCACCCGAACGAGGCGCCGGGCGGATTTATCGGATTGATGGAAATGGCCATCTCCTACATACAAGACGGGGTGATCAAAGAGGCGATCGGAAAAGAATATAAGCCGTTCTCGTCCTATTTGCTGACGGTATTTTTCTTTATCTTGATCAATAACCTGATCGGGATCATACCGGTTTTCCCGGGAGGCGCTAATATTACGGGAAATATAGCGGTAACAGGCGTATTGGCACTTTGTACGTTTATAGCGGTCAACCTGTTCGCCACGAAAGTGTATTGGAAAGAGATTTTTTGGCCCAAAGCGCCGATCTACTTGAAACTGCCCTTGCCGATCATGCCGTTCGTGGAGTTCTTCGGGGTATTCACCAAGCCGTTCGCGTTGATGATCCGTCTGTTCGCCAACATCATGGCGGGCCATACGATTATCTTGGCGCTAACCTGTTTGATATTCATAACGGTAACGATGGGAGTAGCCGTGAATTTCGGTATGACGATCGTATCCGTCTTGTTCTGTGCGTTCATGAACTGTCTGGAATTGTTAGTGGCTTGCTTGCAAGCTTATATTTTCACCCTGCTGTCGGCCAACTATATCGGATTGGCCAAGGTAAGGGAATAAATCCAAAGAAATTAAGGTATTAGAATTATATTATTAAGGTTACTAATTTAAAATTAAACACTATGTTATCGACTATTTTATTACAAGCGGCAGCCGGGATGGGCGTAGCGAAGATGGGAGCCACTATAGGAGCGGGATTCGCCGCCATAGGTGCAGGTATCGGAATCGGATTGATCGGTAAAGGTGCCGTTGAAGCTATTGGACGCCAGCCGTCGGCCGCAGGAGAGATCCGTACCTCGATGTTGATTATGGGAGCGTTGGTAGAAGGTGTGGCATTGTTCGCTATTGTCGTATGTTTCTTAGCGTTGTTCCAATAAAAAAGTAACAAACTATGTCTTTATTAACACCGGATTCAGGGCTTCTATTCTGGATGATCGTTTCATTCGGGATTGTCTTCGTGATCCTTTCCAAATACGGTTTTCCCGTGATCGTCAAGGCAATCGAACAACGGAAAGCTTACATTGACAATTCCTTAGAGACGGCACGTCAGGCGAATGAGCGACTTGCCCATATCCAAGCCGAGGGCGAGAAGATGCTAGCCGAGGCCAAGGAAAAGCAAAACGCCGTCCTGAAGGAAGCCTTTGCCGAAAAGGAGCGGATCATCGAGGAGGCACGGAAAAAGGCTGTCTCCGAGGCACATCTGCAGATAGAGGAGGCTACCCGGCGTATCCGCGAAGAAAAAGAGAAAGCTATTCGCGAAGTCCGCTCGGAGATAGCGGATCTGTCTATCGCTATCGCAGAGAAAGTAATGAAAGAGAAAATCGGCCGGGATAAGGAACAACAACAGATGATCGACCGGCTGCTGGATGAGGTATCGTTTAGTAAATCGTAAGGTATGGATATAGGAACTATTTCTTCCCGGTATGCCAAAGCGCTTTTCTCCCTAGCGAAAGACAAGGAACAGGAAAGCCGGGTATATGATGATATGAAGATGTTGGCGGACAGCTTCTCGATGGAGCCGGAGCTTAGGGGCGCCTTGAGCAACCCGATCGTTTCCGTACCGGAGAAAGTGAAATTGCTTACGGCGGCGGGGGGTATCGAGGTCTGCGAGCTATATACACGTTTTATCAATCTGGTATTAGCCCATAAACGGGAGACACTACTGCCCTTCATCGCATACATTTATATCCATTTGTACCGGAAAGAAAAAAAGATTACCCGGGTACGATTCGACACAGCCGTAACGGTAGACGATGCGGTCAAGTCTCACCTGCAAGACAAGCTACGGAAAGAGACGGGATGCACGATCGAGTTCTCCGGCCACGTGGAACCGGAACTAATCGGGGGCTTCCGCCTACGCATCGGCAATTACCGGATAGACGCTAGCTATGCGACGCAACTACGGGATATCCGTACCGGGCTACTCGAAAACAGATAAAAAAGAAGAAGTATGACAGAACAGATAAAAGTGAGTGAAGTCTCCTCCATCCTACGCCAGCAATTGGAAGGAATCCATACCAGCATCAAGCTGGAGGAGGTCGGGACCGTATTGCAGGTGAGTGACGGCGTGGCCCGCATCTACGGGTTGGATAACGCGGAGGCGAACGAGTTGCTTCAATTCGATAACGGGATGGAAGCGATCGTGATGAACCTAGAGGAAGATAACGTTGGCGCCGTCCTTTTAGGTCCGACCGACCGAATCAAGGAGGGCGACACCGTAAAACGCACAGGCCGTATCGCCTCTATCGATGTCAGCGAGGGGATGATCGGGCGTGTGATCGATCCGTTGGGAAACCCGATCGACGGGAAAGGCGAGATCCTTGGCGAGACTTGCGAGATGCCGCTTGAGCGCAAGGCTCCGGGCGTGATCTTCCGTCAGCCGGTAAACGAGCCTTTGCAAACCGGAATCAAGGCCGTAGACGCTATGATCCCCATCGGAAGGGGACAACGTGAGTTGATCATCGGCGACCGGCAGACGGGAAAGACCTCGATCGCTATCGATACCATCATCAACCAACGTAGCAACTACGAGGCAGGGAACCCGGTTTACTGTATTTACGTGGCGATCGGGCAAAAGGGTTCCACGGTAGCGGCCTTGGTGAACACCTTGCAAGAGAAAGGCGCCATGGACTATACGATTGTCGTAAGCGCAACCGCCTCCGACCCGGCGGCCATGCAATATTTCGCCCCGTTCGCCGGAGCGGCCATCGGAGAGTACTTCCGGGATAGCGGACGACACGCCTTGGTGGTCTACGACGATCTGTCCAAGCAAGCGGTCGCCTACCGTGAGGTTTCCTTAATCCTTCGCCGTCCTTCCGGGCGTGAGGCGTACCCGGGTGATATCTTTTACCTGCACTCCCGCCTATTGGAACGTGCCGCCAAGATCATTAACCAGCCGGAGGTAGCCCGTGAGATGAACGATCTCCCCGAGAGCATGAGAGACAAGGTGAAAGGCGGTGGCTCCTTGACCGCTTTACCGATCATCGAGACTCAGGCGGGAGACGTATCGGCTTATATCCCGACCAACGTGATCTCTATCACCGACGGACAGATATTTCTTGAGACCGATTTATTCAACCAAGGGAACCGCCCGGCTATCAACGTCGGAATCTCTGTTTCCCGTGTAGGCGGTAACGCACAATTAAAGGCGATGAAAAAGGTAGCGGGTACCTTGAAAATCGATCAGGCTCAGTTCCGTGAATTGGAATCATTCTCCAAGTTCGGAGGCGAGATGGATGCCGTCACCGCTTTCACGATCGATAAAGGGCAGAAGAATACCCAGTTACTGATACAGCCTCAATATAGCCCGATGCCGGTGGAAGAGCAAATCTCGATCCTTTATTGCGGAACGCAAGGTCTGCTGAAAGAGGTTCCATTGGACAAGGTGCATGAGTTCGAGGCAAGGTTCTTGCAAGAATTACGGACCTCTCATCAACGGGACGTACTGGATGTCTTAAAGACCGGCGTTATCAATGATGAGATACGAGGCATATTGGAAAAAACAGCGAAGGAGCTATGGGTTCATTGAAAGAAATAAAAGTCCGGATCGCCTCTATACGGAGTACGCAGAAGATCACCGCCGCCATGAAAATGGTATCGTCGGCCAAGTTTCATCATGCCCAGACGCAAACCGAGCACACACTTACATATGCTAATAAACTATCCGCTATCTTAAACGGTCTTCTTTCGGCGGAATGCGACCTAGACTCACCTTACACCGAACAGCGTAAGGTGAGCAAGGTGGCTATCGCCGTATTCGCCTCGAGCACGGGGTTATGCGGGACATTCAATGCCAATATATGGAAAGAGTTATCCGCCACGATCCAGACTTATAAGAACCAGCAAATAGAGGTACGCCTCTACCCTATCGGCAAGAAAATAGCGGATGAGCTTCATAAAGCGGGTTATAGCTTCGACACTGATTTCATCACGATCGGCGAAAAACCGTCTTATGAAAGCGCCGTATCCTTGGCGAACCGTCTCATGGAGCTGTTCGTCACAGGTAAAGCAGACCGGGTGGAATTACTGTATCACCATTTCAAGAACATGGCGACACAAGTCGTAACCCACAAGACGTATCTTCCCCTTTCCCTCTCGGATACGGAAGCGGCGGAAACGGCCACCGACTACATCCTTGAGCCCTCGGCGGAAGAGTTGCGTAACCGGCTTTTCCCGAAATTGCTGAACCTAACCATCTATACGATCCTACTCGACACCTCAACCGCCGAGCACGCCGCCCGTATGATGGCCATGCAGACCGCCAACGACAACGCAAACGATTTAATCCAACAATTAACTTTGCAATATAATAAAACCCGCCAGCAGGCCATCACCAACGAATTGCTGGATATCATGGGAGGAGCGGCCGTTTCATCGTAATAAAAACGGGATGCTTCCTTGGCTAAACAGACAATGATCCGTATGTAAAACACTTTACTAACGGATCATTTCTTATTTACAAAAAAAAGTAAGACCTTTGCTCACCAAAACATAAGCCTGTATACATTTATATTATACCAATCTAGGATCGTACTTATGATGAATCAAGAAAAGCTAAAAGGGCATCTCCTTATTTTAGCGGCCAACATCCTGTTCGCCATTAATATGCCCGTATCCAAATATCTACTCCCCGAGCATGTGCAACCCGAGGCGCTGACCAGTATGCGGATGAGCTTCGCTTGCGTGATGTTCTGGATCACCTCCCTATTCGTTCCCTATGAGAAAGTGCCGTTGAAGGACTTGGGACTTCTATGCCTTTGCGCCCTTTGCGGAGTAGGCTTGAACCAAGGGCTGTTTATCTGGGGATTGAATACCACGTCGCCGGTAGACGCTTCCATCATAGCGACCGCCGTCCCCATCTTTGTCATGATCTTGGCGGCCCTGATCCTAAAGGAACCGATCACACGGATGAAAACGTTCGGGGTACTGCTTGGCATATGCGGGGCGATCTCCTTGATACTACAATCCACGCAAGGTTCCAATCAAGCGAGCAGTCTAGGGGGAAACCTGTTGATTACGGTTAGCGGATTCATGTACTCGATCTATTTGGTAGTATCCAAGCCACTAACACTCAAGTACTCATCCGTCACGATGATGAAATGGATGTTCCTGTTCTCCACGCTGATTACCCTGCCTTTCGCTATCGAATCCATCTGGAATACCCCGGCTTTCCACAAAGAGGTCTTCGACGGCCAAGAGTTGGGAGCCATCTTCTTCGTGTTATTCGGGGCCACGTTCGTACCCTATTTATTAATACCGCTGGCCTTGAAGCGAATCCGCCCGACTACCGTCAGCATGTACAATTATATCCAACCGATCGTAGCTTCCTTTATCGCCGTATTCATCGGTCAGGATAGTTTTAGCGTAACGAAACTAGTATCGGCCGCACTTGTTTTCTCCGGCGTCTATTTAGTGACCCAAAGCAAGAGCCGGGCGGACCTTGAACAACAAAATAGTCAATCTTTTAGCAAAAACGCTTGCAATATGAAAAATAATGCGTAATATTGCCCCCATAATATAAAAGAATAAGTAGCATACAAAATCAATGATGAGTGTAGAGTCCTCATATTATACATGGGCATTGATGACCCCTTGGGGGGTTAGAATCTATTAATAAGCATTCGCGTAGACCACGTCACGCTATGTCGCAATCTCGTATTGCATCCTTTTTTATTTCTTCTTTTACATAAATAAGTTTAATCAATCGGTCATCGTGGGTCGCTAATCATGAAAAAGCCTTTTCTTGATTGTCAATCCTCGATGAACCATTAAAAATACATATCGATGAAAGTATTAAAATTCGGCGGAACATCCGTAGGTTCCGTGAATAGTATCTTAAGTGTAAAGAAAATAGTAGAGGCTATCGAAGAGCCCGTAATCGTGGTTGTCTCCGCTTTAGGGGGCATCACCGATAAATTGCTGGCCACTTCTACCATGGCTTCTAAAGGCGACCTTGCCTACGAGAAAGAATTATCGGAGATCATCGCCCGCCATCTGGACGTGATCGAGGGAGTGATCGAGGACAAGGAGGTACGCATGGATGTCCAGAAGAAAGTGATGGCTTTACTGGATGAATTGAGCAATATTTTCAAAGGTGTTTATTTGATTAACGATTTATCCGCCAAGACATCCGATACGATCGTAAGCTATGGCGAGCGCCTATCTTCCCTGATCGTCTCGAACGTGATCAAGGACGCTAAGTTGTTCGACTCACGCAAATATATCAAGACAGTCAAGCAATTCAACAAGCATATCGTGGATTTCGACTTGACCAACAAGCTCATAAAAGAGACCTTCTCGCCGCTGCCCAAGGTTTCCTTGGTGCCCGGATTCATCTCTTCCAGCACGGAAACCGGAGAGGTTACGAACCTCGGACGAGGGGGATCGGATTATACCGCCTCCATCTTGGCGACCGCCTTAGACGCTAACACCTTGGAGATCTGGACAGACGTGGATGGTTTCATGACTGCCGATCCCCGTGTGATCAGCTCCGCCTACGTAATCGACCGGCTTACTTTCACGGAGGCGATGGAGTTGTGTAACTTCGGGGCGAAAGTAATCTATCCGCCGACGATCTATCCGGTTTATCATAAGAATATCCCGATCCGTATCTTGAATACCTTCAACCCGACCGCTCCCGGAACCTATATCTCGAAAGAGCGGGTGAAAGAGGAAGGCAAGGCCATCATCAAGGGTATCTCCTCCATCAACGATACCTGTTTGATCACGGTACAAGGTTTAGGTATGGTGGGCGTGATCGGCGTGAACTACCGGATCTTTAAGACGCTCGCCAAGAATGGCATCAGCGTATTTATGGTATCGCAGGCCAGCTCCGAGAACAACACGACTTTCGCCGTACGTAACGCCGACGCTGATTTGGCCGTACAAGTATTGAACGACGAGTTCGCCTTGGAACGTGCGCAGGGTGATATGAACGATACCGTAGCGGAGAAAGATCTGGCTACCGTCGCTATTGTAGGCGAGAACATGAAACGTACCCCGGGTATCGCCGGGAAGCTGTTCGGTACGCTGGGACGTGCGGGCATCAGCGTGATCGCTTGCGCCCAAGGCGCTTCCGAGACGAATATCTCTTTCGTTATCAAGCATAAATACCTTCGCAAGGCGTTGAACTCCATTCATGACTCTTTTTTCCTATCCGAATATAAGGTATTGAACCTTTTCATCGCCGGTGTAGGAACCGTAGGCGGCAATTTATTGGAACAGATACGCATCCAGCAACCGAAACTGATGCGGCAAAACGGTTTGAAGCTGAATGTCGTAGGTATCTCAAACTCCAAGAAAGCCCTTTTATGCCGGGAAGGGATCAACCTCGACAATTATCTGGAGGAGCTGAAGGAGAACGGGGAAGAGAGTAACCCGGAGCATCTGTGCGAGGAGATCGTAAAGATGAATATCTTCAACTCCGTATTCGTGGATTGCACGGCAAGCCCGGACGTAGCGGCTCTTTACGAGACGTTGATGAACAATAACGTGTCCGTCGTGGCAGCTAACAAAGAAGCGGCCTCCTCCTCCTACGATAATTATACCAAGCTAAAGGAGACCGCCCGCCACCGGGACATCAAGTTCTTGTTCGAGACGAACGTAGGCGCCGGCCTCCCGATTATCAATACGATGAACGACTTGATCAATAGCGGCGACCATATATTGAAACTGGAGGCCGTACTTTCCGGTACGCTGAATTATATCTTTAATACGATCAGCGCCGATATCCCTTTCAGCGAGGCGATCCACATGGCAAAGGAAGCCGGATACGCCGAGCCGGACCCGCGTATCGACCTTAGCGGCAAAGACGTAATCCGTAAGCTGGTAATCTTGGCGCGTGAGGCCGGTTATCCGGTGGAGCAAGCCGACGTAAAACGGAACCTGTTCATCCCGGAAAAGTACTTCGAGGGTTCCCTTGAGGACTTCTGGAAGAATATCAAGGATACAGATGCCGGTTTCGAGGAGAAACGCCAGCTACTGGAAGCGGAAGGCAAACGCTTCCGTTTCGTGGCGAAGATGGAGAACGGCGCTTGCGAGGTAGGCCTACAAGCCGTAGACAGCCACCATCCGTTCTATGAACTGGAGGGCAGCAACAATATCATCATGATCTCCACCGAGAGATATCATGAATATCCAATGATCATCAAGGGATATGGTGCCGGGGCCGACGTGACGGCCGCAGGCGTATTCGCCGACATCATATCCATCGCAAATATTCGATAGGTATGAAGCACATTATCATTTTAGGCGATGGAATGGCCGACGAGCCGATAGAGGCTCTGGGAGGCAAGACTCCGATGCAATACGCCAAGACGCCTTATATGGATAAATTGGCGGAACTGGGAGTAACCGGGCAGATGAAAACCGTAGCGGATGGTTTCCATCCCGGTAGCGAGGTCGCGAACATGGCGGTATTAGGCTATGACCTGCCCTCCGTATACGAGGGACGGGGTGTATTGGAAGCCGCCAGCATAGGCGTCGCCCTGCAGCCCGGCGAGATGGCGATGCGTTGTAACTTAATCTGCGTAGAAGGCGACATCTTGAAGAATCACTCTTCCGACCATATCTCCACGGAGGAAGCGGACGAGTTGATCCAATGCCTGAACGAGCGATTAGGTTCCGACCGTGTTAAGTTCTATACAGGTGTCTCCTACCGCCACCTATTGGTAATCAAAGGAGGCGATAAGCGTCTGGATTGCACGCCACCACACGACGTACCCCTCCATCCTTTCCGGCCTTTAATGATAAAACCGGAAGTTCCGGAAGCACGAGAGACCGCCGATTTATTAAACGAATTAATCCTCAAGTCCCAAGAGATCTTAAAGGATCACCCGGTGAACCTCAAACGTATGGCAGCGGGGAAAGATCCGGCGAACAGTATCTGGCCTTGGTCTCCGGGCTACCGTCCGGCCATGCGAACGATGCGGGAGATGTACGGCTTCGGAAAAGGCTCCGTGATCTCCGCCGTCGATCTCATCCGGGGAATCGGCGTTTACGCCGGCCTCGAGGTGCTTCACGTAGAGGGAGCTACCGGATTATACGACACGAACTACGAGGGAAAAGCGCACGCCGCCCTTGAGGCCCTCAAGACAAACGACTTCGTCTACCTGCATATCGAGGCAAGCGACGAGGCCGGGCATGAAGGAGACGTAGACTTAAAGATCAAGACGATAGAGTATCTGGACGACCGTGCCGTACGTATCATCTACGAGGAAACGCAAAAATGGGACGAGCCGGTAGCGATCGCTATCCTTCCGGACCACCCCACTCCTTGCTCCATACGTACGCATACGAATACCCCGGTTCCATTCCTGATTTACAAGCCGGGCGAGCAACCCGACTCCGTTACCACATTTGATGAGTTCTCCGTATCAAACGGCAAATATGGCATACTGGAAAAAGATCAATTTATAAAAGAATTTCTAAACGATTAGAGCATGAAATATTACAGCACAAACAAACAAGCCCCTGTAGCCAGCCTAGAAGAGGCCGTCGTAAAAGGTCTGGCCGGCGATAAGGGATTATATATGCCCGAGTATATCGACTCCTTGGACGAGGAGGTGATAGCCAACATGAAGAACCAGTCCTTCCACGAGATCGCCTGCACGGTAGCTCAGATGTTCTTCGGGGAAGACATAGAACCGGAGGTATTGGACGGTATCGTAAAAGATACGCTCTCCTTCGAGACCCCGGTGGTACCCGTAAAGGATAATATCTATAGCTTGGAGTTATTTCACGGGCCTACATTGGCCTTTAAGGATGTAGGAGGGCGCTTCATGGCTCGTCTGCTCGGTTATTTCATAAAGAAAGAGGGATTGAAGCAAGTAAACGTATTAGTAGCGACTTCCGGCGATACGGGAAGCGCCGTCGCCAACGGATTCCTAGGTGTCCCGGGCATTCACGTGTATGTGCTTTATCCCAAGGGAAAGGTCAGCCCGATCCAAGAATGCCAGTTCACGACATTAGGACAGAACATCACGGCATTGGAGATAGACGGCACGTTCGACGATTGCCAAGCGCTGGTTAAATCCGCCTTTATGGACGAGGAATTAAAACGTCATATGAAACTGACCTCGGCGAACTCCATCAACGTAGCCCGTTTCTTGCCCCAATCGTTCTACTATTTCAACGCTTACGCTCAGCTGGACAAGCTGGGAAAAGCGGACGAGCTGGTTGTTTGCGTGCCGAGCGGTAATTTCGGAAACATCACCGCCGGATTGTTCGCCTATTGGATGGGGCTTCCTATTAAACGTTTCGTAGCGGCAAACAACCGTAACGACGTATTCTTGGAATACCTGAATACAGGAACTTATACACCCCGCCCATCAGTCGCCACCCTAGCGAACGCCATGGATGTAGGCGATCCGAGTAATTTCGCCCGTATCATCGACCTATTCAGCGCATTCAATGATCCCCATAAAGAAATATGCGCACTGATCTCCGGACATCGCTATATGGACGAGGAAATCGCCTCTACGATGCGAGCCGTCTATAAAGAGACGGGATATATCCTCGACCCGCACGGAGCCTGTGGCTACCAAGGATTACTAGACAGCGACCTAAGCGAGACCGAGACAGGTCTATTCCTCGAGACCGCCCATCCCGCCAAATTCAAAGGAACGGTCGATAAGATATTGGAGGCAGATATCGAGATCCCGGCGAAACTGAAAGCCTTCATGGAAGGAACCAAGCAAAGCATCGAGCTGGCAAAAGACTTCGAGGGATTCAAATCTTTCTTGATGAGCCGGTAAAAAGAAGAATAGTTTTCGTAAGTGATAAGGGGAGGTGTGGCAAATATCGATAATATCAATTTGCCACACCTTCCATTTTATATCACCTAGGACATACAAAACAGGCGAGAATTTCAAAAAGAAATTCCGTAGGCAAGCTATCGCCTATTGGCACAAGTCTACCACCAATAAATAGTGAGCTACCTATATTTTCACGAACGAGATAGCTCTTTTCTTTATTTAACTAAATTATAACCAAGCTTTTCTTCCGAAAAGTCATGTTGTTAAATTCGATTAATTATAAGCCAAATGTATAATTATTGGAGAAATAGAGTTTTTATAGGATCAGTCGATAATTGATGGGGATAATTATTTTCATCTATTTAAAATCTCTACCTTTGCTCTATGGAAACGAATCAACTTTATACATTAGCTCAGATAGTACTACCAAGTGCAGTTCTTACGTATTTTAATATCGTCAACATAGAAAGCACATCCACCGAGATTTTCATCCATCTTGATGAAAAGATGAGTGACAGTCTTAATATACATTAACCGTCTCTCCCCCGATGGTTATCGGGAAATGGCAGAGGAACTATAGATACAAGTGG